>Ga0209415_10002981_pt1 | contig 31635 bp, 23 predicted proteins | sample PeaSoiSIISIP2007_FD_187696 | JGI IMG/M metagenome (GOLD analysis project Ga0209415, IMG submission 187696) | Peat soil microbial communities from Weissenstadt, Germany - SII-SIP-2007 (SPAdes) (version 2) | ecosystem: Environmental > Terrestrial > Soil > Wetlands > Peat | place: Germany... | reverse complement strand
GCGCTGGCCGCGCTGATGGCTTGTGCCGCCTGGTCCCCCAGGAACAAGCCCCCGGTAACTGGAAAATAGCCATTTCCCCTTGAATGGGAGTAGCTGACGTAACCCGAGAAGGGTCCCCAGTGCGGAATCTCGACCTTCGCCTCGGCACCATAGATGTCAGCGCGCGCAAAGGTGATCGGAAAGCTGACTCCCGTGTTCAGCAGCAGGTCGTCATCCGGGAAATTGCGATACCCGCGCCAGAAGAAGTTTCCGTCAACCTTAATGTGTTGGAAGAAAGCCCGGCCGAAACCCGCTTGATAGTAATTACCGCGCGCCGGCTGCACGGGCAGCCGCAGAACCTGATCGCTGAGGGTGGTAACCACCGGCGAACTCGACACCAGAAGATTCTCAAACGGCGGCGTCTGGAATACCCGGTCGTAGGCTGCGCGGAAGACGATGTTGGCCCACGGCCAGTAGTACGCAACTCCGGCTCGCGGGCTCCAAGCACTCTGATCGACCAGCAAAGAATAGTGATCGAAACGAAGGCCGGCGCTGAGTGTCAGGTGTTTCCAATGAATCTCGTCCTGGGCGAAGGCGCTTTGCTCGCGATCTGGAGCGTGACCGTAAAAGCCAAACGAAAGCGGCGTGCCGGGATCAAACAGCGCGGGATTCGTGATTCGATAGTTGAGCGCTTCCTGAATCGACGCATAGTCGAAGTCGCCGCCCACCTTCCATTCCTGAATTCCCGAGTGGACGGAGACCGCGCCCTTGACGTACTGCTCATGATAGGCGCGGTCCTGGCCGGCAATCATGGGGGTGGACAAATCGTTCGACCAATAACCGGCAGTGACGTCCCGCGTCATGGCACGGAGAAAGCCGAGCGCATTCGGCGAGAAGATGTGGTCGTAGGAGAACTGCGCGGCGCTCTCAAAGCTCTGCCGGTCCTGGCGTTGACCGGCTTGCCACTGCACGATCTCGTCCGGCACCTGAAACTTGGACTGCTCGCGGCGCAGGATGATGCCGATGCGGTCCTGGTCGGTAAGGTCGCGCTCATAGTGAGCCACAAGGTCGACGAGCGTGCCGTGATTAGTATAATTCTGCAGCACGGGTGGATCCAGGTAACGGTCTGTCGTTGCGCCGGACCCGCTCAGCGTGAGAGTATTGCGTCCCCAGCCGTATTGGCCCTCCGCATACGTGCTGGCGGTGTCGAAACTGCCGCCGGAAGCAATGGCTTTACCGTGAAAGCCGGGGCGGGAGTCGCGTTGCGTCTGCACTTCGATGACGCCGCCCAGTTTCCTGCCATATTCGGCCGGAAAGCCGGCGGTCAGGATGCTCATCTCCTGCACATCGTCGACATCGAAATCGGGAACATAGGCAACCGACCTGTTGTCGGTGAGTGGCAGGCCGTCGAGCACATATTGAACCTGGTACTCCTCGGCTCGCGGGTGAAGAATCCCGTTAGCTTCGAACAGCCACCCCGGCTCATGGTTCACCAAATCCGCGACCGAGCGGCCAGGCATGGCGGTGACGTGGTCCTCGAGAGTTGCAGTTCCAATGCGATTGGCGGAACCATAGTTGCCGGCATCCAGAAGAGTGCCCTCGGTGCTGACGCTCACGGCAGTCCTCAACTGCGCAACGCCGAGGGCGATTTTCAGATCTCTGGGAATTGCCGAATGGACGTCGACCAGTTGCGAGGCCGAAGCAAGGTGCGGATAGCTGGCGCTCACCGTGTAGGCGCCGAATGGCAAGCGTTTGACGACGATGTGGCCCTCGGCATCGGCCTGAAAGCTTCGGCCATACTGATTTGCCTGGCTGGTCAGGTCCACGCGGCTGCGCACGGGCAAGCCACTGGAATCGGTGACGGTAAGCCGCAGTTCACCAAAATCGCTCTGAGCGAAGGCGGTTCCCGCCAGCAGCAGAAGAAAGAGTGGTCGAAATGGCATGCCTACTGGTGGCCGAGCGCGGCAGGGACTCGCTGGAGGCGAACGGCCCCACAGCTGGCCCGTAACAGTAAGTATACGGGACGCTTTGGCTCGGCGAAATCGGTTGGGCTCCGGAGCGCAGGCCGGGCATGCCCGGCCACTACGAGCGGCGGCTTATGGCGAGTGCCGGAGCGAGGCATTACACTGGCTGAAGGCATGATAGATGAAACGGTGTTCCAGAAGGCCCTGCGAGAGGCCGCGGCGGTTTACGAGTCGCTGCGGACGCTGGAGCCGGCGCTGGAGACGGCCGGCGCCTGGTGCATGGAGGCGTTGGGCGGAGGCCGAAAGCTGCTGATCTGCGGCAACGGCGGCAGCGCGGCCGAGGCGCAACATCTCGCCACCGAGCTGATGGGGCGGTACGTCGACGAGCGGCGGCCGCTGGCGGCCGTGGCGCTCAATACCGACACCTCGCTTCTGACCGCGATCGGCAACGACTACGGCTATGACCAGGTTTTTGCGCGCCAGGTGCGCGGGCTGGCGAATGCCGGCGACGTTTTGATCGTCTTTACGACCAGCGGCAATTCGCCGAGTATCCTGCGCGCGCTCGAGACCGCGCGGGCACTGGGGCTGCGATCCATCGCTTTCTTAGGCCGCGGGGGCGGCCAGGCAAGTGCTATGGCTGACTGCGTCCTCCTAGTGCCCCATGCCGTCACCGCCCGCATTCAGGAGGCGCACCAGTTCCTGGTGCACGCATTGATGGACAGGATTGAAGCGGGTGTGTAATGCCCTGTTCGATGACAACGGCACCACCGCTCCCTAATGGTCGCGGCTCCGATGCGCATTCAGAGCCGCGACCGTTAGGGAGCGGTGGCCGGGGTGATTGGGCTGGTTCTCTTCCGGCAGGCTCTAGAGTGTGGGCGGCAAACCGTCGTCGCTATAGGCAAACGCGAGCATCCGCGCGGTCCCGCCTTCAGAGGATGAATAGCCGACTCAGCCCAACTCCGCAATCTGCCCGTAGAGCGGTTTGAGAGCCGGATAGAACGCCTGATAGACGCGGTGGGCACGGGCGTAGAACGCGGCGTCGGCATCGACAGGGGCGACCGATTCGGTCTCGCGGATAACGGCGCGGCAGACTTCGGGGACGGAGGCGTAGGCGCCGGTGCCGGCCAGGGCCAGCAGGGCGGCGCCGTAGGCGGAGCCTTCCTGGGTCTCGAGCGTGACCACTCGGCGGTTGAAAATCGAGGCCAACAGACCGCGCCAGAAGGGGCTCTGAGCGCCGCCGCCGGAAGCACGCACGGACGCGAGCGGCACGCCGAGCGCTTCGACGATTTCGAGACAGTCGCAGAGGCTATAGGAGACGCCTTCAATTACGGCGCGGATCAAGTCGGCGCGTTTGTGGCCGGCGGTGAGGCCGATCCAGCCGCCGCGGGCGGTGGCATCGAGGTGCGGGGTGCGCTCTCCCATCAGGTAAGGCAGCCAGAACAGGCCGTTGGCGCCGCGCGGCGATTGCGCCGCCTCGGCGGTAAGAGCATCGTAAGATGTGCCCGGGGCGAGCTGGTTGCGCAGCCATTGCAGGCTGAGCCCTGCGCCCTGGGTGACGCCCATCACATGCCACTTGCCGGGCACGGCGTGGCAGAAGGTGTGAACCCGGCCGGCCGCGTCATACGCCACCTGCTCCATGTGAGCGAAGACGACGCCGGAAGTGCCGATGGTGCAGGAGACGATGCCGGGTTCGACGATGCCGTTGCCGACCGCGCTCGAAGCCTGGTCGCCGCCGCCGCCCACCACCGGGGTTCCGGCGGCGAGACCGGTGAGCGCGGCCGCTTCCGCGCTGACGGCGCCGGTGACTTCTTTCGATTCGTAGCAGCGCGGCAGAATGGCGCGGTCGAGGCCCAAGCCATCCATCATTTCCATCGACCAGCGGCGGTTCACGACGTCAAACAGCGCGGTGCCGGAAGCATCGGAAACTTCAGTCGCGTAGTCGCCGGTGAGGCGAAAACGCACGTAGTCCTTGGGGAGCAATACCTGGCGGACGCGCGCGAAATTCTCCGGCTCATGGTCGCGCACCCAGAGCAGCTTGGGCAGGGTGAAGCCGGTGAGCACGGGATTGGCGATGTAGCGGAGGATGGCTTCGCGGCCGAGTTTGGCATTGACGGCATCCACCTGCGGCTGCGAGCGCTGGTCGCACCAGATGAGAGACGGGCGGATGACCTGGCCGTCGCGATCGAGGACAACCAGACCGTGCATCTGGCCGGAAAGCCCGACGCCTTTGACCTGGCTGCCGGACACGCCGGCGGCGTGAAGCGCCTGGCGAACGGCCGAAACGGCGGCGTCCCACCAGTTCTGCGGACGCTGTTCCGCCCACAGCGGGCGGGCCATGGTCATTTCTTCGTGGGGAGCGGTGCAGCCGGCGCGGACCACGCCGCGCTCATCCACCAGCAGGGCGCGCGAGCCCCCGGTGCCGATATCGATGCCGAGCCACATAGTAAGAAACCATAGTGGCACGCCGCGGGCTTCGGGTGGGGCACGCTTCAGCTTGCCAACGCCCGCCTGCGGGCGCCGTGTTTTGCAGTTTCAGGATTCTGCGCTCGCTCCCCGAACGAAAAGGCGGCAAGCTCAAGCGTGCCCTACCAGCCGCACGCGAAGTATTGGTAGGACACTTTAAAGCGTGCCCTGCCAAATCGCGGCGCTATACTGTTGGGCGAAAGTGCAGATGCGGGTCCGGGGCCATTTCGGCGTGTGCTGGCTGGCGGCGATACTATGCGGAACCGCGTCCAGCGGGTGGGCCCTCGATCCGCATACGAGCCTGACGCAGTATTCGCGCACCATCTGGAACCAGACCGATGGGTTGCCGCAGGACACGATCCGCGCCATCACACAAACGGCGGATGGATACCTGTGGCTGGGGACCGACGAAGGGCTGGCGCGGTTTGACGGGTATGAGTTCACCATCTTCGACAAACGCGACGGCGACCTGCCGTCGAATTCCATCACGGCGCTAGCAGCCACCGCCGATGGAGGATTGTGGATCGGCACCATGAGTGGCCTCGCCGAGTACCGCGACAAGCGCTTTCGCACGTACACGACCTTGGATGGTCTGCCCGATAACGCCATCATTGGCCTCTACGCGGATCACGCGGGCGTGCTGTGGATTGTGGCGGGCGCGGGGCTCAGCCGGCTCGAAAGCGGACGCTTCACCAACTACGCGCCCGGGCCGCAACTGCCGGTAACTTCGGTGCGGGCGGTAGTGGAAGACCAGCGCCATCAGCTTTGGGTAGGCGGCTTGAGCGGCGCGGGACGGTTTTCCTCTGGCGGCTTTACGCCGGTGATCGGCGAAGCGCAGTTGGCGGGGCGGATCATCACCTGCATGGCGATGGGCTCGGACGGCACCCTGTGGATCGGCTCCAGCGACGGCGTCCTGACGTACTCGCCGGAGGGCGTTTTGCGCAGCTACCTGACGGCGCAGGGATTGCCCGATCCGCTGGTCCGCGCCTTGTGGTGCGATCACCATGGCCTGATTTGGGCGGGGACCAACCGCGGCGTGGCTCGTTTCGACGGGCGCCGGTTCCGGGCGGCGCTGGCGGAGACAGGTTCGGTTTCCGTGCGCTCGCTCACCGGAGACCGCGAGGGCAATTTGTGGGTGGGGGAGAACTCGGGCCTAAGCCGGCTGCGCGACGACGTGTTCACGGTTTATGGCCAGAGTGAAGGGTGGCCGAGCGACGAGCCGAACACGGTGTTTCAGGATCGCACCGGCCGGGTGTGGGTGGGGTTCCACGAGAGCGGGCTCATGCTGGTGAGCGGCGGCGAGCGCCGCGTCTTTACCAGGCGCGACGGGTTGCCGGACAACGAAATCTTCTCCATCCGGGAAACGCGCAGCGGCGACCTGCTGATTGGGGCTCGCAACGGCCTGGCGGTGATGCATGGCGACGATTTCCGGGTTTACCGGCCCGAGGACCGGCTAGGCCGGTTCAACGTATTCGACGCGCTGGAGGACAGCGAGGGACGGATCTGGGTGGCGGCGCCGGGAGGACTGCAGCGATCCGACGGCGGCAGGTTTACGGTTGTCCTGCCCGGCGGTCCGGTCCTGAATGCCCTAATGGTGACGCTGGGCCTCGGCCGGGATGGAGCGGTGTGGGCCGGCACGTTCGGCAAGGGCCTGTGGAGGATTCAGGGGCAGGAGCAGAGGCTCTTTACGACAGCGGACGGGCTTTCCAGCGATGCGGTGCGCTCGATTTATCAGGACCCCGACGGCACGTTGTGGATCGGCACCTTCGGCGGCGGCCTCAATTCGCTTCGCGACGGCCGTTTCTCACACTACACCCAGCAAGACGGGCTGTTGAGCGACAACGTAGCCAAGGTCATCGACGATGGCGCATCGCTCTGGCTGGCGACGACGCGTGGCATATGCCGGGTGGCGAAGAGCCAGCTTCGCGAGTTCGCAGCGGGCCGGCGGAAGACGCTGAACCCGGTCAATTACGGCGTGGAAGACGGCCTGCGCAGCGCGCAATGCGCGCCCGAATATCCTGCGAGCGCGGGCGGGGTCCGCATGCGGGAGGGCTCTATCTGGTTCCCGACCACCCGCGGAATGGCCGTCTACGATCCACAGGCCAGGCCGCAGGCCGGGATGGCGCCTATAGTGCACGTAGTGGAAATTACCGCGGGCGGCGCGCCGGTCGACCTGAGCCGGCCAGCCAGGCTGGCGCCGGGGGCGGACCGGTTGCAGGTGCGCTACACCGCGCTTCATTTCAGTGCGCCGGAACGGGTGCAGTATTGGTACAGGCTGGATGGTCTGGACCACGATTGGGTGTGGGCCGGCAGCCGGCGCATGATCAATTACAACAGCCTGCCGCATGGGAGCTATCGCTTTGTGGTGCGCGCCGAAGCTCCCGGCGCACCCGCGGGCGAGGCCTCGTACGGTTTCGTCCTGCTGCCCCGATTTTACGAAACCACGTGGTTCCGGCTGTCGGTGCTGGCTCTGCTCGGCGGGCTGGTGTGGCTGGGGTTCCGCGTGCGATTGCGGCAGATCGGTTCGCGCTTCGCACTGGTCCTGGACGAGCGCGCCCGGCTGGCGCGGGAGATCCACGATACGCTGGCGCAAGGGTTCGTGGGGATTTCATCGCAGCTCGACGCGGTGGCTATGTGCATGCCGGAGGACGATTCGCCGGCGCGCCGGTATCTGCAAATGGCGCAGCGCATGGCACGGCACAGCCTGACCGAAGCGCGCCGCTCGATGATGGACCTGCGCGCCTCCGTGCTGGAGGATCGGGACCTGGCCGCGGCCCTGGAAGCCGGCGCGCGGCTATGGACGGCGGGTCAGCCGATCGACGTGTCGGTGGACGTGAGCGGCGACCGCCAGCCTCTTCCCAAGGAAATGGAGCAGCAGCTATTGCGCATCGCGCAGGAAGCGGTCACCAACATCATGAAGCATGCCAACGCCAGCCGGATTGGAATCAAACTGGAACGGGAAGCCAAGAACCTGCGTCTGCGGATTCTGGACAACGGGCGGGGTTTCGAGGAGCGCGATGCGTTCGCAGCACACGGCGGCCACTTCGGGCTGATCGGCATGCGCGAACGCGCTGAACGGCTGGGAGGCGAGTTGCGCCTGACCAGCCAGCCAGGCGAAGGGACCGAAGTCGAAGTGAGCGTGCCAGTGCCATGAGCGAACCAATTCGCATTCTAGTAGCCGAAGACCATCTGGTGGCGCGGGTGGGCGTCACCACCATCGTCAACATGCAGCCGGATATGAAGGTGGTGGCCGAGGCGTCCAACGGGCAGCAGGCGGTGGAATTATACCGGCAGCACCGGCCGGACGTGACGCTGCTCGACCTGCGCATGCCGGGAATGGGAGGAGTGGAGGCGGCGCGCGCCATTCGAGCCGAGTTCCCCCACGCGCGCATGATCGCGCTGACCACTTACGGCGGCGACGAAGACATCCGGCGCGCGCTGGCGGCGGGCGTGCAGGCGTACCTTACCAAGGACGTGCTGCACGATGAGCTGCTGAAGGCCATCCGCGCAGTGCATGCCGGCCAGACCTATCTGCCGGCAGCGGTGGCGGCAGCACTGGCGGCGCAGGTGCCGCGCCCCGACCTGAGCGGGCGCGAACTGGAAGTGCTGGGGCTGATTGTGCGGGGCCTGGCCAACAAGCAGATCGCTTACAGCTTGGGAATCGCGGAGCACACGGTGAAGAACCACGTGAAGAACATTCTCAGCAAGTTGGGCGCGCAGGACCGCACGCAGGCGGCGACGGTGGCCATTCAGCGGGGGATCATACACCTGTAGGGCCGATCGAAGTGAACCTATAAACCAACCGCTCCCTGACGGTCGCGGCTCCGATGCTTTCAGAGCCGCGACCGTCAGGGAGCGGTTGGTTTACCGGCGAGCGGGTTACCGCCGCGCCATGGTTACCTTAGGAACTGCCAGGTATCCGGTCACTTCATCCTTCTTCACATCGTTCACGACGATTTCTACGGGCTGACGGTTGCCGGCCACATATAGCTGCACCGGCTCATTGATGGTGCGGTCTCTCTTCTCCACCCGCTTGTCGTCCGCCAGCACTTCCAGCGTGAACCGGTTCCTCTTGGGATCGGCCTTGGCGAGCTGCAACTGAATGCCGCCGAGTTTCTGCGCGGGATTGTTCTTCTTAAGGTCGAACTCCACATAGTTGCGGTCGCCCAGCTCTCTCAACTGAGCCAGCTCTTTGGAGTTGGTGGCGATCAGGCCGCTCATCACGCCCATATCACCGGTAACCCGCTTGAGATCCGAGCCGTGCTGGTCGAGCACCGACTGCGCTGACTTGACGTCTCCCATGACGCCGCTCACGTCGCCGCTGATCTGCTCGAGCTTGGTGTTGGCGGTGCTGGTGGCTTGCTTCAGCTCATCCAACTGGCCCGCCACCTGCTGCTGCGCTTGCTCCTGCGCCTGCCGCTGGGCGTTCGTTTCCTGGGCGATCTTAGCCGACAGGTTTGCATTGGCTCTGCGCAACTCGACCTTGGCTTGCTCTTCCGCCGTCAGCGCGGACTCGTGCGCCTCTCGTGCGACGGATTCCATGCGCTGGCTGCTTGCCTCATTATTCTGCGCGATCATGTCGCCCAGTTTGGTCATCTGTGCCGCGGTGGCATCCTTCTGCTCGGCGACGCGGGCTCCCAGTTGGTGGATGTTCACGAAGAGAATCACGTTCGCGACCAGCGCGACCAGTGTTGCTGCGTACCAGAACAGGTGTTCGCGCGCGGGCCGGCGCGCCGGGGTCCCAATTGGCCGATCTTCAAAACTCTCGTTTCTTATGGTCATAACTCGCTAACCTCCAGGGCGGGCCGCTTCGGCTTCTCTTGCCGCTCAGCGCCATACAGAGCACCTTGCCTGCCACGCCGGTTGCGAACTGAGAACACGGGAGATGTGCGGATCGGCTCTTTTCGGACACTCAACTCCGGAGGCCAAGCGAGTAAAGTTTACACGGACCATATCATAGAACCTTTACTTAGACGGGCCGCCGGCGCTTCTAAGTCCAACGCGATAGGAGGACCGAGTCGCGGGCCGCTCGGCTGGCCCCAACCTTGCTTAAAAAGAAAGAATGCGCACCCTTTCTGCGTGCGCTCGCGCGTGGTGCACACAATCGGAGGTTATGGATGCAGCTAAGTCGCCGGTTGACGTTGTCATTATTGGGTGGGGTTGCCGCAGTGTCGCTGGGCTTTGCGGTCTTCCAGGCAAAGGCCGAGATGCAAGCACTCCAGGACGAAGTGCGCCGGCAGGCGTCGGTGTTAGCGGAGAGTCAGCGGCGGCCAGTCGAGTTTGCGCTGGAGAACGGACTCGATCCGCAAATGCTGGTTGACCGTTTCGAAAACGGAGATCATCTGGCAGGCATGGCGGTCTACGACGAGGGAGGGCACGCACTGGCCATCACGCCCGGACTCCGGCAGCAACTCAAGACGGTCCCGGCGGCTGTCATCACCGCTCTCGATGCAGGACAGGAACGCGCGCAACTTATCCGCCTGGGCGGCCGGCCGATGCATATCCTCGTGCTGCCGCTCCATGCCGGCGGGCGTGCGGCGGGAGCCCTCGCCATCTTTCATCACGTCGCCTTCATTGCGGTGCCGGTGCTGCGCCATGCCATAACCAGCGTCGCCCAAACGGTGCTGATCGTCGGTCTGACCCTGCTGATCGTTCGCTGGAACCTGGGCAGGCCCCTGCAGCGTCTGACCGAGTGGTTACACGATCTGCGGACGGGGCGGGCCGGGCTGGAAGCGGCCCAGCCGAAGGAAACCATTTTTCAGCCCCTGACCAACGAAGTGGCCCGGATTGCGACCAGCCTCAACGCGGCCCGGCAGGCCGCGGAGCAAGAAGCGCGCCTGCGCGATGCGGCTCTTTCCCGATGGACTCCCGAAAGGCTGCGCGTTTCCATGCAGACCAGGATGAATGGCAGCCGCCTGTTCGCGGTTTCCAACCGCGAGCCTTATGAACACGTTTATCGCGGCAACGCCATCACCTGGTCGGTTCCCCCCAGCGGGCTGGTGACCGCGCTCGAACCCGTGCTGCGCGCGTGCGACGGAACATGGATTGCGCAGGCCACGGGCGACGCCGACATCGAAACGGCCGACGAGCACGGGCGGCTGCGCGTGCCGCCGGATCATCCCCAGTACACGCTGCGGCGTGTGTGGCTCGGAAAAGAAGAACAGGTAGGCTTCTACTTCGGTTTTGCCAACGAAGGGCTTTGGCCGCTCTGCCACATCGCCCACACGCGACCGGCCTTCCGCGCGGCCGATTGGGAGCAATACCGCAGCGTGAATCAGCGGTTCGCCGACGTTCTGGTGGAGGAGATGGAGGCGGAAAAAGAACCGCTGGTGCTGGTCCAGGATTACCATTTCGCGCTCTTGCCGCGATTGATCAAGGAGCGGCGGCCGGACGCGCGCATCGCCATTTTCTGGCACATCCCATGGCCCAATCCGGAAGCCTTCGGCATCTGCCCGTGGCAAAGCGAACTGCTCGACGGCATGCTGGGAGCGGATCTGATCGGGTTTCATATCCAGGCGCATTGCAACAATTTCCTGGAGACCGTGGACCACGCGCTCGAGTCGCGCATCGATTGGGAGCACTTCGCGGTCAACCGGCGCGACCACATCACCAGCGTGAAACCTTTCCCCATCAGCGTAGCGTTTCACGAAAACAACGCCGCGCCCGCCGGCGAGCGCGCCGGGCTCTTGCGCCAACTGGGCGAGAAGCCGGTGTACGTGGGCCTCGGCGTCGACCGCGTCGATTACACCAAGGGCATCCCGGAGCGGTTTCGCGCCATCGAGCGGCTCCTCGACCTGCACCCGTCCTACCGCGAGAAGCTGGTGTTTGTGCAGATCGGCGCACCCAGCCGGACGCGCATTAAACGCTACCAGGACCTGCTGACGGAAGTAGGGGAAGAAGCCGACCGCATCAACCGCCGTTTCCGCACCGGCGCCTGGAAGCCGATTGTATTTCTGAACGAACATCACAGCCATGAAAAGGTCCAGGCGTACTATCGCGAAGCCGACTTCTGCCTGGTTACATCGCTGCACGATGGCATGAACCTGGTGGCCAAGGAATATGTCGCTGCGCGCCAGGATGAGCAGGGGGTGCTGATCTTGAGCCGGTTCGCCGGCGCCATCCACGAGCTGGCCGACGCGCTGGTGGTGAATCCATACGACGCCGACGAACTGGCCGAAGCCATCCACACCGCTCTGTCGATGCCGGCCGGAGAGAAGCGCGCCCGCATGCAGCGCATGCGCGCTGTGGTGGAAGAGCACAACGTCTACCGCTGGGCGGGAAACCTGATCGCGGAACTTGCGGCGATCCGCCTGGAGACTGCTCCGGCCGCAGCCACCGAGCTAACGGCCCTGGCCCTCGCAAGCGGTCATGACGGATGAGATTCTCGACATCGGTCCTGCGCGGCTCAGGGAGAAACCTGGCGCGCCTTCACGATGAAACGATCGGGTGCGGGGCCAATATAACGGAACGGGTAGCAGGTAACCAGGGTCAGTTGGGGATGAAGGCCAGGGGCTAACACGCCCACGTCGCCTGGCTTGACGATTTCGATGCTCTCTACGCGGTAGTCGTAACTGCCGGCCAGAGTCTGAAACTGAATCCGATCGTTCTTCCCAATCGAGTGAAGGCCACGAAACAGCGTGTCGCGGTGGCCGGCTACGCCAACGTTGCCGCCCTGGCCGGGTAACGCCGTCCCGGGGATGTGGCCGAGAGCGAGACTGAGCGTGCCTTCGCCGTCTCCTTCACGAACGATCTCGCCCAGGTGCAGCCGCGGGATCACCAGGCGGCCGACCAGCGCGTCGTTCGCGATGCGCCGCTCGAAATGCGCACGCGGCACAACGGGCGGTGTGATAGAAGATGGTTCGGTCCCGAGCCCACACCAGGCCTCCTCCGCCGCCACCAGCCGTTTTCCTTGATCGACTAGATAATGCGCAAGGGTCGGCGTACTCCCCTGCAGCCGGCATTCAAATGCGAAGTTCTGCCAACTCTGGAAGACGCTGGCGCCGGCATACGATGCGGCCCAAATACTAATGGCACTCAGACCGCAGAGTAAGAGAAGCCTCTCGGCCCAACGCCGGGTCTTACTTACTGTCAGAACTCTCGACTGGCTCATAGCTGTAACTGGTGCGTGTGCGGGCGATCAACCGGGGGTGACCCGGGGCCGACACGAAGACCCGAATGTGCCGCAGCGCGCCGGCGTTGCTGGGCTGCGGCGGATAGCCAACCGTATAGCGGGAGCGGATTTCCTTGGCGATGCCGACGCATATAGGAGCCATGCTCGATAGATCCGCCGGAAGGTACGCCTCGCCCCCGCTGATCCTGGCTAGTTGTTTCAGTAATCCGAGATCCCGCTCCGGGTCTCCAGGGCTGAACAGCCCGATGGTGTAAATGGTGGCGAGGCTCTTCCCGACACGGTCGAGCATCTGCCGCCGATTGGCATGGCTGGCGTTGTCACCGCCATCGCTGATGACGATCAGGGTTTTCTTGTCGCGCCTTCCCATGTCCAATTGCTGAAGTCCGGCAATGATGGCGTCGTTGAGCGCGGTCCTGCCCCGCGGCACCCCACGTTGGAGCGCGGAGCGCAGTTGGCCGATGTCGTCGGAGAAGAGCACGCCATCCGGCAGCCCGCGCGTCACGCGCTCATTGAAATTCAGCACAAAGATTTCGTCTTTGGGGTTGCTCTTCGCAATCAGAGCCTCCGCCGCGGCCAGCACTTCTGCGCGTTTCGGCGTCATACTAAGGCTCTCATCCACCAGGATGCCCACCGTCACCGGAATATCGTCGTTGGCGAACACGGAGACTGGTTGGCGCACGCCATCTTCGCTGACTGCGAAGTCCTCTTTCTTGAGTCCGGCGACCAAGCCGCCTCTGTGGTCCATCACCGCCACGTCCAGCAGCACCAGCCGCACGTCGCTGCGGATGGTGTAAGGCGGCGGCTCGACCTGAGGGAGCGCGCCCGCCAAGCTCGCGAAAATCGAAACGGCGCCCGCCAGTGTGATATTTCGAACTGCCAAGCGCCGTATCATGACCGACCTTCGCCTCCAGACTACATCGCTCGTCTCCGCCGCAGCAAGGCATAGGCGCCGAGCAGCACCAGACCGGCCAGCCCTATCGGCGGATACGGGCTCGCCGTCTTCGGAAGTGTCTCGGCGGCCGGCGCAGGTGCTGGGGCCGGCTCCTGGGCCGCGGGCGCTGGTTCCGGAGCGGGTTCAGGTTGCTGTGTGGGCTCCGGAGCCGGAGGCGCGGCTTCAGCCATCTCGGCGGACCGGCTTTCCGCGGTGGGCTCCGCTGCCTCGGACTCTGGCAGGGCAGCCGGAGCCGGCGTAGCCTCCGCTTGTGGCGGCGCCATTGGGGCCGGAGGTGGCGTGTTCAGTGAAGCGGTCAACACTGCCGGGCTCTTCGGATACGGAAATTCCTGCCCGACCGTGTCGCCAGGATAAAACCAGGCGCGCAGCGCCGTGGCAGTTCCGGGCGGTGTCTCCCAGAAAGTGAATTCCGACTTATCCGCCGGTTGCACGCGATATCGCGGAATCGCCAGGACGGTGTCGATGATCCGCGACTGGTCGGCGTTGAAAATCTGCACGGTGTGCCGGTCCGAACTGGAGTCGAGAAGCCGGAACACATACGTACCCGGCTCGAGAAGCCGGTTCCTCACCTGCATCGGCTGATTCACGGTGAGCACGGTTCGCTTATCCCACTCGTCCGCACGAGCACATGCCGCGCCCAGTGCGAGCGCGACTGCAATGCCGCAAAACGTGGTAATTACCCCTCTCGAAGCTGTTACTGACTTTGCTTTCATGATATTACTGATTCCTTTCCTGACTGGACTTTCCCGAGTTGTGGCCGAAGCCAATCGGCGGCTCCGCGCAACATCCACAAGGCATCTCGTCGGCCATTCGATAAACCGCCGTGCATCAATAGCCGGCCCGCCTCATGTAAGATTCCAGACGGTAGTATTTCCCCAGAGCGTTGTGCTGGAACTAACATAAGAAAGACCGCTGTTGCACGGTGCCTCCTGTAGTTACTAACGCGCAGCGGTGAGCCGCCGTTTCGTGGCGGAACCTGCGACATGTCTTGTCAAGCACGTTATTCGGGAGGATGTAGGGTAATTCACGTTCTGACTCAGGCGAGGTAGATCATGCTTTCACCTGGGTGCTCGACTGCCAGCATGGTGAGGATATAGTCTCTAACATGACGGGTAACTAGAAAGTTCTGGCGGACGTGCTGGTATCCGTTCTCCCCCACCTTCTCGCGCAGCCTTCGGTCACCGAGCAATTGGGTAATTCGCGTTGCCGCACCCTCCGCGGAATGCACCAGGAAGCCGGTTCTGCCATCGATGATCTGGAGCTTGATGCCACCGGTGGCGCCGCCGACCACCGCCTTTTTCTTCCAGAGCGCCTCGCTAACGGTGAGGCCGAAGCCCTCGCGTATGGACTTTTGGATGATTACCGTGGAGCCGCGCACCAGAGCGTTGATCTCCAGGTCGCTGAAGGGCGGCAACAGGAGCACATGGATGTCGGGATCGTCGGCGGCCGCCTCCTGGACATCGCGGAGGACCTCTTCGCCTTCCGGGTCGTCCGCAGCGCCGCCCCCGGCGAGCACCAATTGACATCGATGACGCTTCTTCACCAGCCGATAGGCGGCGACGACGCCCAGTGGATCCTTAAAGCGGTCAAACCGTGAAATCTGGGTGAGGACGGGCCGGCCCGGGTCGATCTGGTATTTTTCCAGCACCTTGTTCACTTGCGCGTTGTCCACGGGTTTGTTCTTATCGCTCAGCGGATCGATCGACGGAGCGATCCGGAATTGTGCCACCGGCAGCCGTTGGGCGAAATCGGGCATGGAGAAAATAGCGGCGTCATATTGCTCGATGGACGGACGCAGAAACTCCCACACGTCTGGTTGCGGGGCGGACACGTCGATGTGACAGCGCCAGACCCAGCGCCGGCCAATCTCCGGCTTGCGCGCTACCAGGCCGGCGGGTTGTGGATCGTGCACGAAAATCACGTCGCCCGTGAAATTGAAATCGTGCAGATTCGCCTCGGTGGTGGCGCGAAAAATGTCGTACATCTCGGCCGTGATTTCCTCCGGCTTGCCGTGAAGGGCGTTGTGAAACGCCTTGGTGACGTTGAAAAATGCCTGGTCGCCCTTGATCACGTCCCATGTGGCCTCCACTCCCAGTTCGCGCAGCATCGGCACCAGGCGCGTGAGGATTTCAGCCACGCCGCCGCCCACTGGCGTGGAATTGATATGCTGCATCGACCGGCCGGCGACCCGGTCCGCCAGCTCCCGCAGTTCCTCGGTTACTCCGGGACCTGCGATTTCCTGGTAGTCCTCCAGCTGGATGGGCATGTTATTTTGACGCGTATCTGCGCCCTAACTTCACGATCTCGCGCTTCAATTCATCCAATGTCACGGCATAAGGATTCAGAGCGTCAATTCTTGCCGCGAGTTTGGTCTGGCCTAAGTCGCCGAGCCATTGTGAGAAGTCGTTAGTAGGCCGCTCCAGACGCAGACGCGCTTCGAAGAAATGGAAGTGCAGGCAATCGTTGGTGACGTTCTCGAGCAGGTCGAGGAACTCCGACACGCCGGCGGCCACCTTTCCGGTCGGCATGATGAAGCTCTTGGCCTCGCAGAAGTGAAATTCTTCTCCCGGGGGAGATGTGCGGACGGTTCCCTTATCGCTTTCCAGGTGCTTCTCTATCACGCGTGCGATGGCTTCGCGCAGATCCCGTATGGAGGTCATCTCCAAAAGGTCGATGGCCCCCAACCGCTCCGCCAGGCGCTCTTCCTGCAAGGCCTGCGACACCCAGTTGGCAAATTCGTTATAGAACCTGGGCTTTTCAAAATGGTGCGTCAGATAGAGATAGTGAGTGTGATAAAAGATGCATGATCCGGAAACCTGGGTAAGATGTTGCAGCAGTTGCTCCAGGTTCGAAGCTTTGCGGCCGGTCAATACCACCAGGCGTGTTTCGGTGAAAAAAGCGAATGGTTTTTCCTGAGCTGGTGTTGTCATGATCTCAGGCCCGCTGCGCCCGCGGCGCTGTGAGTGCTGCCAGCCATCGTAGAAACTCATGAACGGCGGCGGGGTGGGGCAGCCGGTAACCGGCGTGAGTAGGTTGCCCGTCGCCGACTTTGATGGTGATTGCGTCCGGTAGCACCTGAAAGGCCTCCTCGTCGGCGGCGTCGTCACCGACGTAGATCGTCAAGGCCCTTTCGCCGCGGAGCCGGTTGAGGATCCATAGCGCCGCCGCTCCCTTGTGCCAGTTCGTGCCGGGCAGGATCTCGATGGCCTTGAGGCCGTAGAGGAGGCGAAACAGCCCGCCGTTGCGGGCGGCGGCGGCGCGCACCGACTCTTGAATCTCGGCGTAGTCCGATTCTGCGGCTTGCCGGTAATGGACGCTCGCGGTGAGGCCTTTGAATTCCACCACCGCCCCGGCGATCGGCAGAAGCCGTGCCGCGATCTCATTCGAAAGACGCTCCAGGCGCATGCGCCGCCCGGCGGCCAACGGATCGACAAAACGGAGACTTCGGCCGAAGATTTCCAGGCCATAATTGCCGGCGTAGATCAATCCCTCAAGCCGGATGCGGGAGAATAGATCCTCCACCGCGCGGCCGCTGATAATGGTGGTGACCAAGGATGGCTGGGAGGCCAGCAGCGCCAGCGTTTCGCCCACGCCCGGGTCCAGCTTCGGCGCTGCGAAATCGGCTTCGATGGGCGCCAGCGTGCCGTCAAAATCCAGAAACAGGAAGGTTCGCTCCGCAACCTGGAACCGCTCCTGAATGTCGCCGATGATGTCTGCCAGATCAGTGAGCATGGCCTGCCTCAGGGAGAAACGACTATGGTGATGGTTGTCACAACGGGTTAACACCCGAAGTGACTGCTCGCAATGAGAATGCCAATCGCGCCGGGCTGCTGTGGTTTCTTCAGCTTGGAGTAAGAGTGGCCACGCCGGGGGCACTTTGTGCGCGCAAATACTTCCGTCGACACGAACCCGCCGGGCGCGAATTTACACCGCGCTCGATTTCAACTGTCCGCAGGCGGCGTAGATATCCAGCCCGCGCGGCTTACGGATGAAACACGGGAGGGAGCGGCGCACAATGGCCTGGAAACTGACGACGCGCGCGGGGTCCGGCGTCTGGTAGGGAATCTCCGGCCCGGGGTTGAGCGCGATCAGGTTGACTTTCGCGTTCAGGCGCGCCAGCAGCTTCGCCACCCGGCGCGCATCGGCGTCGGCGTCGTTGACGCCCTTGAGCAGCACGTATTCGAACGTCAGTTTCTCCCAAGGCCGCAAAGGGTACGCCTGGCACGCTTCGATCAGGTCCTTCAAATGATATTTGCGGGTGATGGGCATCAGCTCGCGACGCGCCTCTTCGGTGGAGGCGTTGAGCGAAACCGCCAGCTTGGGCCGCACCGGTTCGCGCCCCAGTTCGGCGATCTTGGGCACGATGCCGGCGGTGGAGACCGTGATGCGCCGCGGCGAGAGCGCGAAGCCGGCTGGATCGAGCAGGATGCGCGTGGCTTTGATGACGTTGTCGAGATTGAGCAGCGGCTCGCCCTGCCCCATCATGACGATGTTGAGGCGGCGCGATGCGCGCGCCCTATCGAGTCCGTTGTCGTGCGCCAGGGCCAGCACCTGCCCGACGATTTCGCCCGCCGTCAGGCTGCGTTCCAGGCCCATCAGTGCGGTCATGCAGAACTTGCAATCCACCGGGCAGCCGACCTGGCTCGAAATGCAGATGGTGTCGCGCTCGCCTTCCGGCATCAACACGGTCTCCACCGTGCGGCCATCGTCGAGACGCAGCAGGTAACGCCGCGTGCCATCGAGCGATTCGAAGCGGCGGGCCACCGCCGGCAGCCCGAAGGTGTGCCGCTCGGCCAACCTCTGCCGCAGAGCCGCCGGTAGAGCGCTGATACCCACCAGATCCGTCGCCCGGCCTCGATAGACGGCCTCATAGACCTGCGTGGCGCGGTAACCGGGTTGATCGGGCCCAAGAGCCTCGCGCAGGTCGGCGAGTTCCATCCCCACTAGCGGCTGGGACATGCGTGTTTCCCATTCTACAGGGCCGATGAAAGGGGAGGCGAAGGGAGACGAAGAGCAGCGGCAAAACCGTGTAACGCTTTGCTCCTTGGTTTGCACTACAGGAGGGGAGCTTTTTTGTGTCGAAAGCCAAAATTGAGCGGGACAAGCGGCGCCTCTTCCGATAAGCTATAAACCAGATCGCGCCAGAGGGGAAGTGAGGCACTCATGAGACCGCTCATCATTGCAGCCATTCTATTCCTGTCGGCCGGCTGCTCCATCAAGCGCCTGGCCGTGAATCAGGTGGGCAACGCGATGGCCTCGGGCGGCTCCACGTTTACCAGCGACGACGATCCCGACCTGGTCGCCGCGGCCATCCCCTTTGGACTGAAGCTCTACGAGAGCCTGCTCGCGGAATCACCCAAACACACCGGACTTCTGCTGGCAGCGGCGCAGGGCTTTACGGAATACTCTTACGCATTCGTGGATTCGCGTATCGACGAAGCCAGGGAGGAAAGTCTCGATCGCGCCAACGCCCTCCGCGACCGCGCCCGCAAACTCTACCTGCGGGCCAACCGGTACGGCATGCGCGGCCTCGAAGCCCGGCATGCGGGATTCGCCGCGGCCCTGGATAACGACGCTGACGCCGCGCTGCGGCGCGTCGACAAGCGCGACGTGCCTATGCTCTATTGGACCGCTGCCTCCCGCGGCCTGGCCATTTCTCTTTCCAAGACCAGCCCGGAGATGATCGCCGAATTGCCCCTGGTGGAGATGATAGTGCAGCGCGTGGCCCAGCTCGACGAAGGCTTCGGCGACGGCGCTGTGCCCGAGTTCCTCATCACTTTCGAGGCGGCGCGCACCGGCGTGACAGTCGAGGAACAACAAAAGCTGATGCGCCAGCACTTCGACCGCGCCATCGAGCTGTCCAAGGGCAAGCACGCCGGCACCTACGTCTCATTCGCCGAAAACGCCTGCCTGCCGGCGCAGAACGCCGCGGAGTTCAAGTCCATGCTGGAAAAGGCGCTCGCCGTGGACCCGGATGCCGATCCCGACAACCGGCTGGCAACTCTGGTGGCGCAGCGCCGTGCGCGCTGGCTGCTTAGCCACGTCGACGAATTGTTTCTGGAATCGGCACCGAAGGGATCGTAAGGAGGACGCAATGTTCAGGCGAATTGTTTCTGCCGCAGTTCTGTGCGGGCTCGCCGTCGTGGCGCGGGCCCAGAAGATCGACATGGCCACGCTGGCGCCCGCGGACTCGACCTGGTTCAAGGTGATGGAGAACATGGGAGCCGAATGGAAAAAGATCTCGGGCGGGAGCGTCAACCTGGTCATCCACCCGGGCGGCGTGCTGGGTGACGAGCCCGAATGCGTCCGCCGGCTCGATCACCAATCCATCCAGGCCGCCGGCCTCTCCGGCGCGGGCTTGGGAGGCATCGACCAGGGCGTTGCCTGCCTCCAGATACCCATGATGTTCGATTCCTACGAGGAGCTCGATTACGTGCGCGACCGCATCGCCCCCAAGCTGGAGCAAAGGCTCCGGCAGAAAGGCTACGAGGTGCTCTACTGGAGCGATGTGGGCTGGGTCCAGTTCTTCTCCACCACGCCAGTGCAGAAACTGGACGATCTGCGGAAGCTGCGTCTTTTCACCTGGGCCGGCGACGCCACCGAAGAAGAGCTCTGGAGAGCCAACCATTTTCGCGTGGTTCCGCTGCCCGCCACCGACATCATCATCCAACTGAAGATGCACAACCTCGATGCCGTGCCCGAAACGGCTCTCTACGCGGAGACTACCCAGCTGTATAGCTTGACCCCTTACATGTGCGACGTGAAATGGGCGCCGTTGGTTGGCGCCACCGTTATTTCCAAGCGGGTGTGGGAAACGATCCCCGCCGCGCAGCGCAGCCTCATGCTGGCGGCGGCGCACAAGTCCGGAGACGCGCTGAAGGAAGATATCCGCACCCAGGGCACCAGGGCCATCGCCACTATGATGGCCGGCCAGCCGGGCAAGAAGGCGTTGAAGCTTACCGTCACGCATCCCGATGCCACCGCCCAGGCGGAGTGGCGCCGCGAGACCGAAGCCATGTATTCCAAGATCAAAGGCGAGATGGTTCCGCCCGACCTCTTCGACGAAGTTCAAAAGCTGCGCGACGAGTACCGGTCGCAGCACCCCGTCAAGGGCGGCGCCCACTGACACGCATCTGGCGCATCCTGGGGAGTTGGGAAAGAGCCGCCGCCGTTCTGGCGATCTCGCTGGCTGCCCTGCTCCCCATCATCGCCATGGTCACCCGTCAGGCCGGTGTGCGCGGAATCCCCGGTTCCGTGGTCTTCGTCCAGCAACTGACGCTGTGGATCGCGTTCCTGGGAGCCGCTTTGGCCGCCTCCGGGGACCGGCTGCTGGGGATGTCGGCCAACACCTTCGTTCCGCCGCGGTGGGCTGCCCCGGTCCGCATCTTCGGCTGCGGTCTCACGGCGGCCATCACTGCCACTCTTTGCTGGGCCAGCTATCAATTCGTGGTTTCCGAAAGGTCGATCGGAACCAGGCTGGCCCTCGGAGTGCCCAGTTGGGTTCTGGCGCTGGTAATGCCACTCGGCTTTCTGCTGATCGCCCTGCGCGCGATCCGTGGCGCGGGCGCCAGTTCTTTCCATCGTCTGGCCGCCGCCCTGTTTCTGCTGGCGCCGCTGATTTTGCACTTCGCGCCGAGGCCGGAAGGGCCGGCAATTCTCTGGATCGGCATCATCGTCATCATCGCCGGCGCGGTGCTGGGACTGCCGATCTTCGCCACCTTGGGCGGCGTGGCGCTGCTGTTGCTCTGGAAAATCGGGCAGCCCGCCGTGGATGTGCCCGACAACGCTTACTCGCTGATGGTGTCGGAGGTCTTACCCTCACTCCCGCTGTACACCCTGGCAGGCTATCTGCTCGTGGAGGGCGGCGCCAGTACGCGTCTGCTGCGCGTCTATAACGCCTTGTTCGGTTGGCTGCCGGGTGGCCTCGCCATCACCACCGCCGTCGTCTTCGCCATCTTCACGTTTGCCGGCTCCGGCGTCACCATCGTTTCCATGGGTGGATTGATGCTGCCCATGCTCATCAAAGCGCGCTATTCGCAACAGTTCTCCATCGGTCTGATCAACGGATCAGGCTCGCTTGGGCTGCTGTTTCCGCCGAGTCTGCCCGTCATCCTCTACGCCATTTACGCCAAGACGGTCCAGATCGACACGCTATTCGTCGGCGGCTTCGTGCCCGGGTTGCTCATGGTGGCGATGGTCTCGGCATGGGGCGTCTTCCACGGCCTGAAGAGCGGGGCCGAACGCTCGCGGTTCTCCTTCACGGAGGCGCTCCAGGCTATCTGGATCGCCAAGTGGGAATTGGCGGTGCCCGTGGTAGTCATCGTCGGCCTGTTCAACGGGTTCGGCACGCTGGTGGAGGCCGGCGCCATCGCCGTCGTCTACTCCTTCATCGTCGAGTGCTTCATCTTGCGCGGCTTCTCGTTCCGCCGCGACTTTCCGCGCCTCGCCGTGGAATGCGTCACCGTCGTCGGCGGCGTGCTGCTGATCATCGGCATAGCCAAGGGGCTCACTTATTACCTGGCCATCCAGGACGTGCCGGCCATCTTGACCAACTGGGTCGATCTCCACATCCATTCCAAGTACGTCTTCCTGCTGCTGCTCAACGTCGTTCTGTTGATCAAAGGCTCGTTCATCGACGTCTTCTCGGCGATTATCGTGGTGGTGCCGCTACTCCAGCCGATCTCCGCCAGGTTCGGCATCGATCCCGTGCAGATGGGTGTGATCTTCCTGGCTAACCTGGAGCTTGGTTACCTCACGCCGCCAATCGGCATGAACCTGTGCCTTTCGGCTTACCGATTCAAGCAGCCCATGACCGCTGTGTATCGTGCCACGTTCCCGGTGTACCTGATCCTGCTGGCCGGCGTTATGCTGATCACGTATGTGCCCGAACTGACCACGCTTCCCGTGAAGTGGCTGGGCCTGTAGACGTCATTCTACGGGGCGGCTGCGAGACACCCGCGCTGTAAGGAATTTGTAACACGAACCGGATTTGCGGGGTGTACAATATCACCCATCAGCTGGCGGTTGTCGTAAGGAGGACCTATGGCTGCTACGCGCAGGGACTTTTTCCGCATCGGCGCCGCGGGAATCGGAGCGCTGGGATTCGATCTGACTCCGGCCAGGGCCGAGGCCAGAACCCTCAAAATCTCCCGCACCACGGAAACCCGCTCCACCTGCCCCTACTGTTCGGTCAGTTGCGGCGTCATCATCCACACCGAAGGGGATAAGGCGCGCAACGCGAAGCCGTTCGTGGTTCACGTGGAAGGCGACCCGGAACATCCCATCAACCAGGGTTCGCTCTGCCCCAAGGGCATCACCCTGCGCAACGACATCATGAATGAGCGGCGCCTCAAGAAAGTGATGTACCGCGCGCCCGGCAGCAGCCAGTGGGAAGAAAAGAACTGGGACTTTGCCATCGACCGCATCGCCCGCCTCTTCAAGGAGACGCGCGACCGCACGCTGCGCGTCAAGGACGCCAAAGATCAGACCGTGAACGCGCTGACTTCGATTGGCGTCATCGGCGGCTGCACCGACACCAATGAGATGAATTACCTCATGGTGAAAGCCTTCCGCGCGGGGTTGGGCGTCATACCCCTGGAGCAGCAATCGCGTATTTGACACGGCCCCACGGTGGCCAGTTTGGCCCCCACCTTCGGCCGCGGAGCGATGACCAACGGCTGGAATGACATCCAGAACGCGGATGTGATTCTGGCGATGGGAGGGAACCCGGCGGAAAACCATCCGGTTGGTTTCCGCTGGGTGATGGAAGCCAGGCGCAACCGCAACGCCAAGCTGGTCGCGGTGGACCCGCGCTTCCAGCGCACCGCCGCCGTTGCCGACGCGTACGTGCAGATCCGCGTCGGCACCGACATCGCCTTCCTCGGCGGCGTCATCCATTACGCGCTCTCGACCGGCCGCTATCAGGCCGACTACGTCAAGCTCTATACCAACGCGCCATTCCTGGTACGCGAGGATTACTCCTTCAACGAAGCCGACGGCCTGTTCAGCGGCTGGAATGCCGACAAGCAGACTTACGACCGCGCCAGTTGGAACTACGAGCTGGATGCGCAGAAGTTCGCCAAAGTGGACCCGACGCTCGAGCACCCGCGCTCGGTCTTCCAGTTGATGAAGAGACATTACGCGCGCTACACGCCGGAGGAGGTATCGAAGATCTGCGGCTGCTCGGTGGAAGCCTTTCACAAAGCGGCCGAACTCATCACTTCCACCTACCTGCCCGACAAGGTGGGGACCATCATGTACGCGCTCGGCTGGACGCATCATAGCTTTTCGGTGCAATTGATCCACGCCGGCGCCATGCTGCAACTGCTGCTGGGAAATATCGGCATGGCGGGCGGCGGCATGAACGCGCTGCGCGGGCACGCCAACATCCAGGGCGGCACCGATTGCGGCGTGGCGTATCACAACCTGCCGGGCTATATCGCCATGCCGAAAGGCGACCACCCGACGCTCGCCAAGTTCATCGATGCCGTGACGCCGAAGCCGCTCCGCCCGCATTCGATGAATTTCTGGAGCAACACCGACCGTTTCGTGGTGAGCCAGATGAAAGCCTACTACGGCCACGCCGCCACCAAGGAAAACGAGTTCGGCTACCAGTGGCATCCCAGGCTGCCGCAGACCGCGGCCGGCGGCTATGAGAACTGGAGCTGGGCCTACATCTTTGACGCCATGTATAGCGGCAAGCTGGAGGGGTTCATCGATTTCGGCATGAACCCTGTGGCCAACGGCCCGCATTCGCGCAAGGTGGTGGACGCGCTCTCCAGGCTGAAGTGGCTGGTGGTGGCCGAGAACTTCGAACAGGAGACCGCCGCGTTCTGGCGCTCCGACCTTCAGGCGATGGTGGGCAAGAAGCCGGAAGACGTGCAAACCGAGGTCTTCCTGCTGCCGGCGGCTAACTTCGCTGAGAAGGACGGATCGTTCACCAACTCCGGCCGCTGGATTCAGTGGAAGTGGAAGGCGTCGGATCCGCCCGGCGACGCCAAACCGGACCAGGAGATCCTCGCGCGCCTCTTCGTCAAGATCCGCGAGCTATATCAGAAGGAAGGCGGCGTGCTTCCGGAGCCGATCGCCAACCTGAACTGGTGGTACACGGCGCCGGAGCGGCCCTCGCTCGATGAAGTCGCCAAGGAAATCAACGGCTGGGCGCTGACCGATCTGAAGGACGAAAAGAAGCCCACCGAGATCGCGCTCAAAGCCGGCTCGCAGCTCGCCAAGTTCCTGGATGCGCGCGCCGATGGTTCCACGCTCTCCGGCAACTGGCTCTATATCGGCATGTACACCGACGCCGGCAATCTGACGCAGCGCCGCGTGACGGCCGATCCCAGCGGCATGGGCCGGTATTCACAGTGGTCCTTCAACTGGCCGGCGAATCGGCGCATCATGTACAACCGCTGCTCGGCCGACGCCAACGGCAAGCCTTGGGACCCGAGGCGCCCGGTGATCGCGTGGAACGGCGAAAAATGGGTGGGCGATGTGCCGGATTATAAGGTTGACTCGCCGCCCGAAGACGGGATGGGCCCGTTCATCATGCTGCCCGAAGGCGTGGCGCGCCTGTTCATGACCGGCGCTTACGCCGAAGGGCCGTTCCCGGAATTCTACGAGCCGCTGGAATCGCCCACCGTCAACCTGCTTCATCCCAAGACCAGTAGCAACCCGGCGGTGAAGAAGTTCAAGACGCCGTACGACAAGTATGGGGACGTCAAAGACTACCCCATCGTCTGCACCACCTACCGCCTCACCGAGCACTTCCATTACTGGACCAAGAACAACCCGTACAACGTGGAGCTTCAGCCGGAGTTCTTCGTCGAGATTCCCGAGGAGTTGGCGCAAGCGAAAGGAATCGCCAACGCCGATCGCGTCCGCGTCACCTCCGCGCGCGGCGCCGTGGAGGGGAAGGCGATGGTGACGCGGCGCATCAAACCGATGACGGTGGATGGCCGCCTGGTCTACCAGATCGGCTTCCCAATTCATTGGGGTTTCCTGGGCGCGGGTAAGCAGCAGGGCAACATGGCGAACCTGGTCACGCCCACCGCGCTCGACCCGAATTCCTTCGCGCCCGAATATAAGGGCTTCCTGGTGAAGCTGGAGAAAGTATAGGAGGCGCTATGGCTGCACAGACACTCGAGCTCAAGCGCATCTCCGCCACCGCCACCAGCGCCCCCGGCATCCGCGATACGCCCACCGTCGCCAAGCTCATCGACACCTCCACCTGCATCGGCTGCAAAGCGTGCGAGGTCGCCTGCCAGCAGTGGAACGACCTGCCGCCGGAAACAACGGTGCAGATCGGCACTTATCAGACCATGCCCGAGCTCTCGCCGGGATTCTGGAACCTGATCCGCTTCCACGAAACCGAAATCGCCGGTTCCACGGCCTGGCTGATGCGCAAGGACCAGTGCATGCACTGCGCCGACCCTGGATGCCTGGCGGCCTGCCCCGCGCCGTCGGCTATCGTGCAATACGTCAACGGCATCGTCGACTTCAATCAGGAAAACTGCGTCGGCTGCGGCTACTGCATCGCCGGCTGCCCGTTCAACATCCCCAAGCTCAGCCGCAAGACCGCCAAGGTGTACAAGTGCACGCTGTGCGTGGACCGGGTGTCGGTGGGGCTGGAACCGGCGTGCATCAAAGCCTGCCCCACCGGCTGCCTGCAGTTCGGCAGCAAGGAACAGATGCTGACGGCGGCCGGCAAACGCGTCGCCCAGTTGAAAGCCAACGGCTACAAAGACGCCATCGTTTACGACCCGCCGGGCGTGGGTGGCACCGGCGTCGTGACGGTGCTGGCCCACGGCGATATGCTGGATGCTTACCGTCTGCCGGTGTCCCCATCGATTCCGCTCGCTGTCACGTTGTGGAAGAAGCCGCTGCGCTGGCTGGGCACGCTGGGAATGCTGGCCGGGGTGGCCATTGCCTCGCTGCATTACCTGCGTTATGGACCGAAGCGTGTGGAAGCCGCCAAAGAGGAGGGACCGGGCGCATGAATGCGGATACGGAAGATCGCGTGCTGCGTTATACGCTCACCGAGCGCATCGTGCATTGGGGCGCGGCGCTCTCTTACCTGTATGTGCTGCTCACCGGGCTGGCTTTCTTCCTGCCCGTGCTGTGGTGGATCACCGGCTTCTTCGGCGGCGGCCCTACGGCGCGCTTCTGGCATCCCATCATCGGCCTGCTGTTCGTAGCCGCGGTGACGTGGATGTACGCCAAATGGAGGCGCGATATGCGGGTTACGGCGGGGGATCGCGAGTGGAACAAGGCCATCCTGCGCTATATCCGAAACGAAGATGAGCACCTGCCCCCTGTGGGACGCTTCAATACCGGCCAGAAACAATTCTTCTGGGTGATGTTTTATGGCGCGCTGGCGCTGCTGGTCTCCGGGCTGGTGCTCTGGTTCACCGATTCCCTGCCCTGGAACCTCCGCTGGGTCCGTTACCTGGCGATCCTTGTCCACGTCACCGGTTTCCTGGCCACTGTGGCAGGCTTCATCGTCCACGTATACATGGGAACTGCGGTGGTCACCGGCGGATTCTCGTCGGTAGTTCGCGGTGAGGTTTCACGCACCTGGGCGCAGACCCACCACCGGCTGTGGCTGGAGAAAGTGAGACGGTCCGCGAGTAATCCGGCAGACCGCGGGACGGCATGAGCCGGCCTTCCTGGGATTTACGCATCGCGCGCGCGGCCGAGCTCGCCGGCCGCTATCCGGCCGCCGCCCAACTCTTGCAGTTCTATCAGCAGACCGCCGAAGCGCAATCGCACCTTTACCGGGAATTCGAGAGCGGCCAGCAGGATGGCATCGAAGAGAGATTCCCGGCCTTTCTCGATCAAGTGGCTCGCGCGGCGCCGCCGGAACTGGCGCAGCATGCCGCCGCGCTGCGGAACGCTGACGCGGCGGAACTCAAGGCACTCCTCGAAGAGGGCATGGAAGGCCTGCACCCGGCGCGCAGTTTTCGTCCCGCGGATTTCCTGGCGCGCGCTTTCCTTCAACCTTGGGCAGAAGCGGCCTTTGCGCTTCCGCGCGCCGAAGCGTGGGACCTCACCTCCGTGTGCCCCTGCTGCGGCCGCGAGCCGCAGACGGCGGTGTTGCGCGAGGAACAATACGGGGCGCGGCGCAGCCTGGTGTGCTCCTTCTGCCAGTGGGAATGGGAGTTCCGGCGCCTCCTGTGTCCTGCCTGCGCCGAGGACCGCTCCGACAAGTTGCCCGTGTTCCACGCCGAGGAGTTCCCCGCAGTCCGGGTGGAAGCCTGCGACGCGTGCCAGACCTATCTTCTGGCCGTCGATATGACGCTGGACGCCCGCGCCGTCCCCTTTGTCGACGATCTGGCCGCGCTCTCGCTCCACCTCTGGGCGGGCGAGCAAGGCTACCACCTGTTAGCGCCCCATTGGTGAGTAATGCGGGAGTAATGCGGGGACAGGCTACGAAACTCCGAAATACGAGGCCCGGAATTTCGTGATTTCGTAGCCTGTCCCCAATATTCCGATATTCCTATTTGTCCTTCTGGGTGACCTTCTTCGACGGCTTGGCGTCATGCTTGGCCGGCGGGTTCGTGTTGTGCGTGCCTGGATTCACCGAACCGCTGCCCTGGCTGTTGCTGGAAGGGCTGGCGCCAGAAGGCGGGTTAGTGGTCTGCCCGGCGGGCGGCCGGTCATAGTGGGAGATCGGGCGCGTGTTGTTGGCCGGAGGGTTATTCGCCGGCGGGGTCGCGTTCTGCGTGCCTGGATTGCCCGAACCGCTTCCTGGGCCATTGCCGGAAGGAGGGTTGGCCGTCTGGCCGCTGGGGGGCCGCACATTCTGATAGATCGGGCGCGTGTTGTTGGCCGGTGGGTTCGCGTTCTGCGTGCCCGGATTGACCGTGCCGCCGCGCGGGGTGCCGAAATGCTGGCCCGCTCCCGTGTTCGCGCCGGCGGGCGTGGTGGCGCTGCGCGTCAAGAAGCGAGTCTGATAACCGCTCGATCGGTAGCTGTTCACCTGTTCCGGCGCGAGCGGCCGGCCACCGTTGGCACGCAAAGCCTGCTCCTCAGCCGCGAAGGAAACAGGTCCGGGCGGCGGCGCGTGGCTGGCCACAACCTCGCGTGAGACGAAGCGCGCTGGCGGCGGCTGGAATCCGGCCGGCCGGGCAGCCAGCACGCTTTCGCGCGTCGGCACGACCGCTGGCGCATGCCCCACAATTTCGGCTTGCGCCGCGGCTCCTTGTGGCACGATGATCGCCGACCGCGCCACGGGACGCGCCGAAACAAACGCGCTCTGCGGCACCGCAGTGACCGCGCCAGTAACGTTCTGGTTCACGTAGCGCACATTGGTGGCATTCACGTTGTTGATCACGGTGACATTGGTCACGTGGGTGATGTTGATGTTCTGCACGTAGACGTTGCTCACCCGGTAGGCGGGCCGGTAAACCTCGCCCGGCCCCAGCGGGAACCAGGCCGCCACGCCGCCTCCGCCGCCAATCCCCACGGCCACGCCGAAGCGGGGCCCGCCGACAAACGCCACCAGCGCCGGCGCATAGACCGGCCGCGCGCCCACCACCATAGCTCCCGGCACCCAAACCCAGCCGCCGGTCGCGAACGCCCAACGGCCATAGTGGAACGGCGCGAAACCCCAGGGCGCGTCATCGATCCAGGTCCAGCCCCACGGCGCCACCCAGACCCAGTGCCCGTAATGATAAGGCGCCCAGCCCACTACCACGCTGGTGGGCGCCCAGACCCAACCATAAGGGCTCGCGTAGCGCCACTCGCCGTAAGTATCCAGGTCTTCGTAGCCGATCGTCTCCCTTGGCACATAGCGGGCCGAAGCTACGGAATTCTCGCGACGGTCGCGGCCTGCGCACCAGGCATCGAAATCGTCTCGCGGCGGCGCCGCGTCCATTTCCTGGCTCACCTGTTCCACGCCCGAAATGCTGGCGCTCTCCCCGGCGTGGATGATGAACTGCGCCCCGCCGCCGGCCGCTTCCGCCTCGCCCACGCGCACCACGGCATAGGTTGTGCTGTTGTCGCCATTGGCGTCGATGCGGTAATCGCCGGGGCGCAGCAGGCTGATCGCCACGTTGGGCGTGTCCACTTCAAACGCCTCGTCGGGGCCCAGGTAACGGATGTGCACGCTCAACGAACCTTGCGTCAGGCTGAGTTGCACGATGCGGTCGTCCAGGTTCAGTACCGCCAGAGCGGTCGCGGAGCTGAGGCGCACCGCGGTGGAACCAACGTGCAATTCCGCACGCGCGCCGGTGTCGGCCCACAGATGGTCGCCCGTGGTCAGCGGGTAATTGAGCGTGGCCGCCGTCCAATCCTCCACGCTGCCGGGCCGGAAGGACACCGGTCCTTCGAGATGATTCAGCCGGGCCACGCGCGACGGCGGGTCCTGGTCCTGAGCCATGGCGGCAACTGCCGCGAATGCCAGAAGAACTGTACAAGTCGTCAATCGGCGCATCAATTCGCTCCCTAGTCTTATGTAACACCCATACCGGCACGGCGGTTTCATCCTGCACATTAAAATCAGACAAGATTGGCGCGCGCGGATGGCCGCTTTCAACCACATTGGTGTAATTGAGCCAGTGAGGCCCCTGCCCCACCGCGAAGAGCGCCGCTAGTCCATCAGTGGCCGTGGTGGGGCACGCTTTAGCTTGCCCGCCGCGCACTTTTCAGCGCCCTTATCCCCGTGAAAGATAAACGAAACGCGCCACGAACAGCGCCGTCAGCGCATACACGAACCAGTTCACCTAGCGAAACTTGCCGCGCAGCACTTTGAGCAGCGTGAAGGCCGTGAAGCCGAACGCGAGACCGTTGGCGATGCTGTAAGTCAGCGGAATGGTCATGATGGTGAGAAATGACGGGATGGCGACTTCCGGATCGTGCCAGGCGATTTCCGCCACCGACGACATCATCAGGCTGCCCACGACGATCAGCGCCGGCGCGGTGGCCGCGGCCGGAATGGCGCCCACGGCCGGCGCCACAAACATCGCGACCACGAACAGCAGACCGGTGACGATGGCCGTGACGCCTGTGCGCCCGCCCGCTGCCACGCCGGCAGCGCTCTCGATGTAGCTGACCACGGTGGAGGTGCCGCTTAGCGCGCCCACCACCGTGGCCGTGGCGTCGGCGAACAGAATGCGGTTGACGCGCGCAATCTGGTGCGTGCGGTCAAACAGCCCGGCGCGTTTGCCCACCGCCACCAGGGTGCCGATGTTATCGAACATGTCGATGAACAAAAAGATGAAGATGATTTCCAGGAAGCCCAACCGGAGGGCGCCGCCGACGTTGAGTTTTCCAGCAGTAGCCGAAAGATCCTGGAAGCGGTACGACTGAGGCTGCCACTTCGCCACCCCCGTGGCCAGACCGATGGCCGTGGTGGCGAGGATTCCGATCAGCATCGCAGCCCGCACCCGCCACGCCAGCAGCGCCGCCATCAGCAGCAATCCCAAGAGGGCTAGCGCCGTGCTCCTGTCGCTCAGATTCCCGAGCGTGACGGTAGTCGCCGGATTCGCCAGAATGATGCCGGAGTTGCGAAAGCCGATGAACGCGATGAAGAGCCCCACTCCCGCCGCCACCGCCGCATAGAGTTCGAAGGGGATGGTGGAAATGATGAGTTGCCGCACACCCAGCGCGGTGAGCAGCAAAAACGCTGGCCCGGAAAGGAACACCGCTCCCAGCGCCGTCTGCCACCCCACGCCCATGCCCTTCACCACCGTGTAGGTGAAATAGGCGTTGAGTCCCATTCCCGGCGCCAGTGCGATGGGTACCTTGCCAGGCCGCCCATCAGCACGCTGCCCACCGCCGCCGAGAGACAAATGGCCGCGGTTACCGCCGCCAGCGGCATCCCGGCTTCGTGCAGAATCGCCGGATTGACAAAGACGATGTACATTCAGGTTTATTTTTGGAACGCTGTAATAGACTGAAAACAAAAGAGGCCATCAGGATCAACTCTCGTTCCTGGTGTCTTTTTCTGCGTACAGGATTCCAGTCGATCCCGGCACTCCAAAGCATGAGCCAGAGCACCCCGCCAGCACGCACAGGAAGCTCTCAGCGCCCGCCGCTTGTGCCCGGTGAACCGCCAGCATCCCCACCAATTTCGACCGCTCCACGGCCAGCAAATCGCATTTCGCCACTGGTTGGAAGTTCTGGCTGCTCCGTCCACAATGAGGTTG
>Ga0209415_10002980_pt1 | contig 31640 bp, 20 predicted proteins | sample PeaSoiSIISIP2007_FD_187696 | JGI IMG/M metagenome (GOLD analysis project Ga0209415, IMG submission 187696) | Peat soil microbial communities from Weissenstadt, Germany - SII-SIP-2007 (SPAdes) (version 2) | ecosystem: Environmental > Terrestrial > Soil > Wetlands > Peat | place: Germany... | reverse complement strand
TTTGTCGTCAAACGTATGACCGCCCAGACCCAGCAAATCCGCGACCGTGGCGTACTTTTTGTGTGCCACATAGCCCTGCGTGTAGGGCGACGGCATGAACTTGGTGGGCACGGCAGCGTTATACGCAATGACATGCGGTAGCATGAGCGCGTTGGCTCGACCGTGCGCCACCCGGAAGCGCGCACCGAAGGCATGCGCGAGCGCGTGATTCACGCCCACCGACGCGTTGGAAAACGCCAGCGCCGCAATGCAGGCGGCGTTGTGCATCATGCAGCGCGCCTCTTCATCGCCGGGGTGCTCATAAGCCACAGGCAGGTACTTGAACACCATGCGAATCGCCTGCATAGCGTTGGAATCGGTGTAGGGTGAGGCGTAACTCGAAACTCCAGCTTCCAGCGCGTGGGTCAGGCAATCGATGCCGGTGTCTGCGGTAAGGCTCTTCGGCATGGACATGACAAACTGTGGGTCGACGATGGCCACGTCCGGACTCAGTGAGTAATCGGCCATTGTCACCTTGCGCCCGCGCTCTTTGTCGGTCAGGACGGCAAAGGGAGTGACCTCACTGCCGGTTCCGCTGGTGGTGGGGATCGCAATCAACCGCGTCCGGTTGATTCTTTCGGTCGGGTACTGGACCACGCGCTTGCGAAGATCCAAAAACGGGGCGGCAAGCTCTTCCAAGTCAGCTTCTGGCGATTCGTACTTGAGCTTCATGATTTTCGCCGCGTCGATCACCGAGCCGCCGCCCAGCGCAATGATTTGGTCCGCTTTGTAAAAGTTGAGCGTTTCCACTCCCTGCATGACCACCTTGACTTCGGGCTCCGCATCAGGAATGACCGAAACATGAACGTGAGTCTGTGGAGAAATGTGGCGCCGAACGATGTCGACTTGGCCCATCCGCTCCAAAGCCGGATTGGTAACGATGATGGTGGATTGCGATGGGAACTGGCGCACATTCTCCACCGCGTTCAGGTTGAAGTAGATTTGATTTGGAACTCGGAACCACATATGGGCTTGGGTCCTCCGAGCCAGACGCTTGATGTTGAGGTAATGGAAGATATTTAAGTTGTCGGTCGTGCTGTTACCGCCGCCGGTTCCACAGCCGAAGGAGAAGGTGGGTACCAGGTCGTTGTAAACGGCGCCCAGCGCCCCAATGGAGCCCGGCGAATTCACAATGATCCGTCCCGCGTTAATCACTTCACCGAACTTTCGGACGATCTCATCGTTGCGCGAGAAAATGACCGCTGTATGTCCAAGCCCCCCGGCGTGGTTCACGTCCACGCATACCTTGAGCGCCTCATCGACTGATTTCGCTCGATAGACCGCGAGCACGGGAAACAACTTCTCCACCGACAGCGGGTGTTCCCGGCCGACCCCTTGAATCGGCGCAATCAGCAGTTTGGTGTCCGGCTTCACCGAAAGACCGGCAAAACGGGCAATATCAGTCGCCTTCTGGCCGACCGCCGCGGGCTGCATGAACCCGGTCAGGGGATCGATTACCGTGCGCTCCAGCAGCTTGACCTCTTTCTCACTGCAGATATGCGCACCCAGTTCCGAAAATCTCTTGAGCGCGAGCTCATAAATCTCGTCGTCGATCACGACCGTTTGCTCGGAGGCGCAAATGGTTCCGTTGTCGAAGGTCTTGGAGATGATGATGTCCACGACGGCGGTGTTCAGGTTGGCTGTTTTTTCCAAATAGACAGGCGTATTGCCGGGCCCTACACCCAAGGCTGGCTTGCCGGAGCTATAGGCGGCTTTGACTGCGCCCGGCCCGCCAGTGGCATCAATCAGGCCAACGTCTTTGTGCCGCATCAGGTAGGCGTTGTCCTGCAGGGTGTGCGATTCCAGGCAGGTAAAGACCCCTTCGGGTGCGCCGTGCTTCACCGCCGTCTCATACATGATCTTTACTGCCTCGGAGCAGCAGCGCCAGGCCTTTGGGTGGGGACTGAAAATGACTGCGTTCCGCGTCTTGATGGCCATGATGCATTTGAAAAGGACCGTGGAAGTGGGGTTCGTAATCGGGGTAAGCGACAAGATGACCCCGATCGGTTCCGCTATCTCCACCAGATTGCGTTCGGGGAACTCGCGAATGATGCCGACGGTGCGTTTGTCTTTGACGTAGTTGTAAACGAACTCCGTGGCCACCATGTTCTTGAGGAATTTGTCTTCCAGAACTCCCATCCCGGTTTCCTCGACCGCGAGCCGAGCCAGATGCTGAGCTTGGTCCAGTCCGGCAAGGACCATCGGTTTGACGATGCGATCGACATCCTCTTGAGTGAATTGGGTAAAGACCGCGGCTGCGGTCCTGGCTCGACTGATGAGTCTTTCCAGGTAGGCGGTCCGTTCTTCACTGAGGTTTTCTGCGGCAAGCGGGATCTGGACCCGCCCCTGTACTGCTTCGCTCACGATCATCACTGCCCCCTGTGTATTTTTGTTCGAGGGGCCCGTTACCTACCAGAAGCATGCTCGTTCTTAATGTTCCCAGCTCTCACGACCATGAGGTGGAGCAGTCTGATCGCCGGACGCAACCGTTCCTGTTTCTAGGCGTAGTCGATGGGATTCTTTTCCAGCCAGTGCTCATCGCGCACCCTACCAATGTTCCGCAAAGCCCCAGACATAACGCTTTCAGTGAGGCGCCGGCTTTCCCAAGCAATGCCTGCGCCAAAGCCGATTGCACCACCCAGCAAACCGAACGCCAATACTCTGCCAATCGATCGATGGCTCGCTGGATAACTGCCCAACACGCCTAGGAACGCTCCAAGCGCGGTAGGCTTCAGGGCCTTGCGAACGGACTCGCTAAGAAACGGAGTAAGAGGCCTTCCATTAAGAAATGCTTCTCGGCCGGAACGTGCTCCCTCCAGCCCAGAATCTAGAACCTTTCGGCCGTACTCAGCTTCGGTTTTGGACCATTTGCGTAGACTCATAAGATTGCCTCACTGTCCGGCCGATTCGGAGACGTACTGGTGTCTACTAGACCATTGCCGGCTTACTGAATCCGTAGCGTGTGTCACGGCTCACTGTGACCGCAATCACACAAGGAAAGGCTTTACGGACGTGGGTTTGGCGCGCCGAAGAGCAGCACTACCTCTTCTCGGCTTGCAAGGCGCGGCGGGTAGCCTCGAGGGTGCTGATCAGCGATTCCTTAGGGAGCCTCTGGATGATGGGCTCGATGATCCATCCCATCCCAAAGGGCACGTCGCGGGTCAACGAAATGGCTCGACACTCAAGGTACACACCGCCCTCCCGCTCCTGGAATCGCCAGTAAGAATTCAGGCGCCACAGGAATCCGTAGCCGGTATCGGGGGGCAGAACGTTTTCTTTCGGGCTTCCCGCATTCTCTACTTCCGCGATCCGGGTTGTGTGTGAGTGGCAAATCCAGCGGGTTCGGTCGAGGGAACGATAATGTACCTCGTGGTCCGTATCGAGGACCACTGTAATGATTTTTTTCTTGAGTAACCGTAAACAGATTTGGAAATCGTTGCCGCGACGGCTTATCAGCTTTGAGGCAATGACCTCGGGCTTGTAAATGTTCTTGTGTTCATCGTAGTCCTGCACCAGCGCCAGTGTTTTTTCGATCGTCGTTCCGGGAGTAAACGCGGCCCCAATCCAGTCATGGATCAAACCGCTCGGTACTTTAACCGGTCCGCGGCCTGACCAGAACCGCGCCACAATTTGTCCTCCGCGGACCTGCCCCACCCTCTCCGGACTAGCGTCGGACCACAAGAACGAGCCGGTGCTGTCCAGAGTCTGCTCCATTGCCGCCTGGGCGTCGCGAATGTACCCATCAAAACTCTTCAGCGTCTGTGGTTTCAACGTGACTGCGGTTGCAGTTTCCGGCATAGCGCCCAGTCTATTGCGAATCGTGATCTGTCGGTTTGTGCTTGTCAAGCCAGACGAGAAAGTACCATCGTGCATCCTCGCGGCAAATCCTCATTGGAAAACTTTGTGGGGGCGCGTACATTGGAAGTGTGGCTGGATGAAAAAAACTAACCTTCGACCGCCGGGTCGTGGCCCCAATATTCGCACTCGGGATTATGAGCAAGCCAATCTCCCCATTTTGAGCGAGTTGTTATTTGCAGCCGAACTGCTTCTGCTGCACGCTTCGCCCATTTATTACGCCCTGGGAACCCCTCCGGGTGACGGCTCAGGCGTGGTTCTCATCCCCGGCTTTCTGTGTCCCGATCATTACTTGCTGCCCTTGCATCAATGGCTGGAACGAATCGGCTACCGGGCTTTCCGTTCCGGCATCAGTTTGAACGCTGAGTGTCCGAATCTGCTGATTGAGCGCTGCCTGAACGAAACCATCGAGAAGGCGCTGGCCAAGACCGGGCGCAAGATCCATTTGATCGGCCACAGTCTGGGGGGCATTATTGCCCGGTCGATTGCGGGACAACGGGCAAAAGACATTGCTTCCGTCATTACTCTGGGCGCGCCGTTCCGCGGCACCGTGGCCCACGGCAGCATACTGCGCGCAGCGGAAGCGGTTCGTCTCAGGATATTGAAGAAGCACGGGACTGCGGTGCTTCCAGCCTGCTACACGGGGCACTGCACCTGCGATTTCGTGGATTCCCTGCAGCGCGATGTCCCCCCGTCGGTGCTCGAAACCGCGGTTTTTACGCGCGATGACGGACTAGTGGATTGGCGCTTTTGCAAGACCGACAACCCGGAAGCCGACTTCTCAGTTTCAGGCACGCACATCGGACTGGCTTTTAATCCCTCCGTCTACACCATCATTGCCGACCGTCTCGCCCAGACGCACTCTGCGGATGAGCCAACGCTGAAGCGCGTTTGTGTCCGGTCAGCCGGCAAGCGCAAAACCGCCTGAGCTTTCTTCCTCCTCGACGCTGTTACGCAACCTGGTACTTGCCGGCCTCGATTACTTTCTGTGCGATCTTCTCTCGCAGCGCAATCGTATTAAACGGTTCGTACTTCGACAGTCTCCGCAGGATGGCCATTTGCGAACGGAGCATGTCACCCTCGCTCGAGCCGGCAATGACCATCTTGGCGGCGCTTTCGATTCTCTCCATCGCACCCGCTATATAAACGCGAGTCATGGCAATGGCATGGGCAGCGCTTGCTTCGCCGTTCCGCGCGGCCAGTTTCTGTGCGCGCAACACGGCCGACTCCACGGCGTAGGTTTCAATCGTCATGTTCGCGATCGCGCCCATGATTTCCTGTTGGTCCTGGATCGCTTGCATGTATTTCTGGGTGGCAACACCTGCGGCGAACAGGCCAATTCTTTTGGCCGCGGCCACCCGCCTGCGCTCTTCGGCGAGCAGACCTTCTGCGTCCTCATCCCTGGCTCCGGAGAGCACTTCCTCCATCAGTTTCTTGATCGCCGCCATCAACGGGAGCTGCCCGGACACGGCTCGTTTCAGCAGAAATCCGCTGATGACGAGCCGGTTGATTTCGTTGGTGCCTTCGAAGATCCGGTTGATACGCGCATCTCGGTAGGCGCGTTCGGCAGGGTACTCCTCCACGAAGCCGTATCCGCCATAGATCTGCACCGTTTCATCCACCGCGTAACCGATGAACTCCGATCCCCATACCTTCAGAATCGAACACTCAACCGCATATTCATCGATCACCTTGCGGACCTGGCTCATGTCGTTGTGGCTGTCGCCCAGTTGCGAGATGGCCGCGTCCATCATGCCCACCGTGCGATAAGCCATTGCCTCGCCAGTGAAAATGCCCGCCGCCATGTTGGCCAGCTTCTCGCGCACCAGCCCAAAATCGGCGATCACCTTGCCAAACGCCTTGCGCTGCTTGGCGTAGGCAATGGCGCTCTCCAGCGAGTTGCGGGCGGCGCCGATGCACCCCGCGCCCAGCTTGAAGCGGCCGACGTTGAGGACGTTGAAGGCAATATGATGTCCCTTGCCGATTTCGCCCAGCACGTTCTCCACCGGCACTTTGCAGTCGTTGAGGATGAGCGGACAAGTGGACGATCCGCGAATGCCCATCTTGTGTTCTTCCGCGCCCACAGAAAAGCCCGGGACCTGGCGCTCGACGATGAACGCGGTGAATTTCTCTCCGTCCACTTTGGCGAACACGATGAACAGGTCGGCAAAACCCGCGTTTGTAATCCACAATTTTTCGCCGTTCAGCAGGTAGTGCTTTCCATCGCTAGAGAGCGTAGCCCGGGTGCGGCAATGGAGCGCATCCGATCCAGAGGACGATTCGGAAAGCGCGTAGGCGCCGACGGTTTCGCCGCTCGCCAGCCCGGGCAGATATTTGTTCTTCTGCGCCTCGGTGCCAAAATACACGATCGGCAGCGTGCCAATGCAGGTGTGGGCACCCCAGGTGGTACTGAAGCCCCCATATTTCGCGATGCGGTCAGCAATAATGGCAGAGGTGACTTTGTCGAGCTGCATGCCGCCGTATTGCTCGGGAACATCGACTCCGCTCAGTCCCAGCTCGCCGGCCGTCCGCAACAGTTCTCGGTTGACGGCGAACTCCTTGTGTTCCATCTTTTCAATGTTAGGTACGATTTCTTTGTTGGCAAATTGTTCGGCAGTTTGCGCAATCAGCAAGTGCTGCTCGGTGAAATCTTCTGGTGTAAACACTTCGTCTGCTGTGCGCTCCTCGATGAGGAAACTGCCGCCCGATATCTTGGCAGCCGGTACTCCAGTAACTGTAGCCATATTCTTCTCCTCGACCTGTCCGGGCTGGATGCGTCATGGTGCTCTGCCGCCGGACTGTGCGTTCAATCACGAAACGGCGTTGTTCTGAGCAGTCCAGTATTTTTGCCGCAACTCGCGTTTCAAAATTTTGCCAGTCCCGGTCTTAGGCAAGCTCTCGAGGAATTCGACCGAACGCGGGCACTTGTAGTGCGACAGCCGGGCACGGCAGAACTCCATGAGCTCACCTTCGGTGGCTTCCGCTCCGGGCTTTAAAACTACCGCCGCCTTTGGTACCTCTCCCCACTTTTCATCTGGGACGGGAATCACGGCCGCCTCATAGACCGCGGGGTGGGAGAAGAGCACCTTCTCCACCTCGAGCGACGATATGTTCTCGCCGCCGCTTACGATGATCTCTTTCTTGCGGTCAACAATGTGAATGTAGTTGCAGGCATCGACCGTCGCCACGTCACCGGTGTGAAACCAGCCGTCTTTCATCACCGCCGCCGTAGCCTCCGGCTGGCGCCAATAGCCGTCCATCACGGTGTCGCTTCTCACCGTGATCTCGCCAATGACAGTGCCGTTGTGCGGTACCTCCTTCCCGTCAGCGCCCAGCACTCGCAGCTCGACTCCGGGAATGGCAAACCCCGCCATCGCCTGGCCGGTGTAACGCTGTTCTCCTTCCCGCTGGACACCGGATTTCATCGCTGATTTTGCCAGCGTGGGACAAGTCTCGGTCAGGCCATATCCCGAGATGCAGGCGCAACCCAGTTTCTCCTCTGCTTCTTTCACCAATGCGGGAGACGAGGCTGCCCCGCCAATGATAATGGTCTGCAGGCTGCTCAAATCGTACTTTGGCCGCTCGGGAGAATGCACCAGCGCCGTGACCATGGTGGGAACCATGGCGCAGGTACTCACCCGCTCCCGCTCGATCAGGCGGAACACTTCCACGGGATTGAAGTGATGAATCATCACATGAGTGCCCCCCACCACGGTGATGGTGTGAGCCGTGCCCCACCCGTTGGCGTGAAACAGTGGAATGGTGTGCAGAAGCACTGCCTTACATGACATTTCTGCCAGCGTGGTCGGAGAAGTTTGTCCGGCGGCGATCACTGCCAGGGCATGAAGATACACGTTGCGATGTGTGAGCATTACGCCTTTGGGGCGGTCGCTCGAGCCGCTGGTGTAGAAGAGCTCGGCAACCGAGTCTTCATCAATTTGTGTAAAGTCACACTGGAATGGAGAAGAAGTTGACAATAAGTCGTCGTAGTTCTGCGGCGCCAGCCAGCTTGCCTGCGGCTGGCCTTCCAAGAGAAAGCAAGCCGCGATCGACGGAGCTCCCATGCGGAGTGACTCTGCGAGCGGCAAGAAGATTGACTCAACAAACAGAAACTTGGCTTCTGCATCATTCAAGATGAAAGCCAGCTCCTGCGGGGCCAGCCGGATGTTTAGAGGAAGCAAAACGCAACCGGCTTCCAACACCCCATAGTAGGCTTCCAGCAGGCGATGACAGTTGGTGCACAGAAACGCAACCCGGTCGCCCGGCCTGGCTCCCGCGGTCATGAGGGCGCCCCCCAGCCGCGCGGCGCGCTCGGCGAACTGCGCATAGGTGAAGCGCTGATCGCCGCACACTACTCCGATCTGGTGGGGAAATTGCTCACGCGCGTAGCGCAGGAAACGAATTGGAGTAAGAGGAACCTTCATATGCGCCTCGCCCTTGGTTGACGTCGGTCACGGCCCTCACCGAGACGAGACGGCAGCCGCCTGAGTACGAGATTCGCATCCCTCGAGAGAAAGAGAAAGAAAGGGGAGGCGGCACCGTCGGTTGGTGGCTCGGGTCACGACGGGAAGGGCACGGCTTCAGCCGTGCCGCCTAAGAATGCTGGGAAGACCGGGCTTCGGCCCTGAGGCGGTTACCTCAGCGGCTGAAGCGCAGTCTCGGCCCTGGTGACACGGCTGGAGCCGTGCCCATCCCGCTGTTCGCTCAGGCAACGGCCGCCGCCGCCTGCTTTCTGGTATGCGCCCCGGGTTTCCCGTGCCGTGCTGGCTTACCCGGATGCTTGTGCTCGCCCACCGGCTTTACGACTGCATCCATCAGCGCCTTTTGGGCATCGACGTAGCTCTTCACGCCTTCCCGAGTCAGCTCGGCCAACGGCACAAAGGGAAACGGCCGTAGCAGTTCCAGAGTCTCGCCCGCGGTCTTCACGCCGGCGTTCATCTGCTTGCCGGCTACGTCCACCAGCTTTTTCTGGGCATCGATGAACGACTCCGTCGCCTGCCGCGCGAGCGCCGACAGCTCGGTTTTCTTGGTTTTCTTCTCACCGTTGGCTTTCTTGCCGCCAGCGGCCTTGGTGGTCTCCTCCGCGATGACATCGAGGAACTGCTTTTGCGCTTTCACAAAGTTCTCCATACCCTCGCGGGCCAGGTTCACCAGGTGCTCGGATTCATAGGGCTTGCCGGCCTTCGCCGCTTCCACCCAAGTATGAGTTTGCTTGCCGGCGATCTTCAGGAACTCCTCCTGCATGTGGATGAATGTTTCCACGCTGCGCCGCAGCAGGTCGGTCATGGCATGGGCGGCGGGCCAGTCCCCGATACGCTCTTTCACGCCGGCCATCAGGATTTCGTTCTGTTGCTTGCCCAGATCAAGAAGTACTTTTTGTCCTTCAATGAAGTTGCTCATACCCTCCCCGGCCACTTCGCTGAGAATGGCGGTGGGAGAGTGATGCGGGTCGGTCAGTTGCTGCCGCAGGGCGTGCATGACGTTGGCATTCTGCCGCATGGCGAGGTCCAGAAGGATCCGTTGCGTGGCAAAAAAACTCTGCACTCCCTGTTGCGCCCAACCCGATAGAATAGAAACAAAAGACGACTCCCTGGGATGATTCCGGGAGGTCTCGGTTTTTGTGGTTGCTGGCATATCAAACCTCCAATCTTGCTGCATTGCAGCATCGGCTTAACTATAAGACTTGACAGTATTTGTGTCAAGGTATTATTTTCCCTTTGTGCACAGCAACATAGGCGGGTTCCGATGAAGTCTTCCACAGTCGTCATCAAGAAATACGGCAACCGCAGGCTGTACGACACTGCGGGCAGCCGCTATGTGAATCTCGACGATATTGCCGGGCTGGTTCGCGAAGGCAAGGACGTCAAAGTTGTGGACGCGAAAAGCGGTCACGACCTGACCCGCGTCACCCTGACGCAAATCATTACCGAAGATGCCAAGGACAAGCCCACCGGCTTGCCGCTCGAACTGCTGCGCCAGCTCATCGTCGCCTCCGACGAAGTTCGACAGGAATTCGTCATGTGGTATTTGAAGTCCGCTTTTGACACCTACCAGAAAGTGCAGGACGCAGTGCAGAACCGGTTAGGCGAAGTCCAGTCCGCTATTCTGTCCCCCGTGGAGATGATGAAGAAGCTCCTGGGCGCGCCACCGCCGGCGCCAGAGCCGCGGGCCGAGGCCGAGCCGGAACTCAACGCCCTGCGCCAGCGAGTGGCGGAACTGGAGGCGCGGCTGGAGCAAGGCGCGCGCAGGAAACCGCGCAAGAGAGTAAAGCGCTAGAAGCATTTTCGTGAATGGAGGAAGGGTTTGCGGCGCGTGGAAAGGGCACGACTCGCCGGTTCGTGTTGCTGCCGTCGCTCAGCGCTTGAGCTTCCATGGACTTGGATGTTTTGGTTGGTAAACGCCGATTTTCCCGCCGCCGGGAAGGGCGAAGGTAGCGAGTTTCCCCCAACGCTGTTCGCTTAGATCCGAGACCCTCACGTTCTTCGATTTGAGATCTTTCAAGGTCGCCGCGATGTCATCACACGTAAGGTATAGCTCATGTTGGTCGTTCTTCTCGGAGTCATGGAACGCGGCTTCGAGTGGCGGCATGGCGAAAATCAGCCAGCCGTGGCCGGCGTCAACGGAGGAAAACTTAAGGACATCACGGAAGAAGGCGCGGTCAGCTTCCGGATCCTTGGTGTAAATAACAATATGCGCGCCGTTGATCAAACGTGAACTCCGGTTTCCGAATGCTGATGGTTATATTCTCATCGTGCGGCCAAGTTCGCAACTGGACCTTCGACCATCCCGAAAGCAAACCTTCAGCTATCGGAGGTTCTGCTGACGAGTTCCTATCGCCTGATCGAACCGTCGCCGAATAGCTGCCTTAACATCGCCAATCCCCCAACAACCCGATAAATGGTGAAAGCGTCGCCTGGCCTGCAATATAACCCAAACGTGCTATGGAGTCGCCGCGAACGTAGAAGTATAATCTGCGGTGGAAAAAGGCATCCGCCCGCTACGCGCACGCCGGCGTAAAGGTGCGCGGATGCGGGCAGACTCAGGCCAAAATTGCGCACATCGAGAAAGGCAGCACGTCCACCGAAGCTTCGTTCTCGCAAGCCATCAGCCCAACCTCATTCGGAAGCCGACACCTCCCTTTGGACCGAGGCGCTGTTCGGGGCTGAGGTTCTCTTGCTGCATGCCACCCCGGTCTATTATGGTTTTGGCGTGCCGCGTGGCGATGACTCCGGCGTGGTCATTATTCCCGGTTTTCTCGGCACCGATCTCTACCTGACGGAACTCCACGGTTGGCTGGGCCGCATCGGATACCGGCCATATTTTTCCGGCATCGGCATCAATGCCGACTGCCCGAACCTGTTGGTCCAGCGTCATCTGAGCGAAACCATAGAAAAAGCCTTGGCGGAAACCGGACGAAAAATTCACTTGATCGGCCATAGCCTGGGAGGCGTGATCGCGCGCTCAGTGGCGGGCGCCAGGCCGAAGGATGTCGCTTCCATCATCACCCTGGCTTCGCCCATTCGCGGCACCGTGGCCAATCGCACGATTATTCATGCCGCCGAAGCGGTTCGCCTGCGAATTCTGCAGGAGCATGGCGATGGCGTGCTGCCCCACTGCTATACGGGTCGCTGCACCTGCAATTTCGTCGACTCGTTGCGGCGCGACGTTCCAGATTCCATGCTGCAGACCGCGATCTACACCCGTCACGATGGCATCGTGGATTGGCGCTATTGCATGACCAGGAAACCGGGAAGTGATTTTGACATTCCGGGCACGCACATCGGAATGGCGTTCAATCCAGCGGCGTACTCGATCGTCGCCGAGCGGCTGGCGCTGGCTCATTCCGTGAAATGATGCCGGCCGCCGGCCATTTCCAGCACGCCACCGGTTGCCGTCTCTAGCGTCTCGAGTGGTTTGCCCGTTCGCTCCAGGCGCACGGTTGCCGGTGCCAAGCTGTTGTTGAACACTTCAAAGCTGCCTGAACAATCGGTCTTGACGTAGGGTAGACGATGAATGCCTGGCCCTGCGCCGTCGAATGCCGCTTCCACCCGCAACCCGTCTTTCGTGGAACAACGAAAACTCCAGCCGAATTTACCCGGATCTTTTGCCGTCTCTTGCAGATTCCGGAAAACCTGCTGCTTCCCATCGTGCCAGAGCAGGGCTTTGCGAAAGACGAGCCCGAGTGGCATGTCGTACACCAATGCTTCCAGCGTGCTCGCTGGGCCGTCAGGTCTGGAAAAATACGCATGCGCCCAGGTCCAGAAGCCGCGATGGCGGTATCCGCAGTTGTGTCCTTGCAGTCCGAAGCCCAGCGGGTCTCCCTGAAACTGGTGACCATCCAGCGCGATTCGTCCGGAGAAAAGCGCGTCGGAATGCGGCGAGCGCGAGAAACCAATCCAGCCCTTATCGCTCAGTGTCACGCGGAATGTGGAACGATATTGCAGCTCCCATGAGATTTTGTGCCCATCAACCTCCAGCGCTCCCCGGCAAAAGCTGTCCGCGATTTCTTGGTTGCCGCTGCGAAAGTGAAAAGGATATTGTCCTCGCGCGCTGAGATCCAGACCTTCCAGCGGAAAGCCTTGAATGAAGCTCTGCGGCTTGCCACCACGCGGAAACCACGTCGCCCAGACCTGAATCGGCATCCCGCGCGGGTTCCCGGCGCAGCCGCCGCGTCCAGGGTTCATCAGCAAATATCGGAACCACCATGCTCCGCCGCCATCCGTCAGACCTACACGAAGAAACCAGACTTCGTAACGGCGGCGAGTCGAGAGTGAGGAATAAACTTCGTTCAGGGTCTTCACGGAACTAGTCCGATCTGATTGTATAGCCGGCAAAAATAAAACACAGAACTGTCATCCTGAGCGAAGTATGGCGTGTGTGAGGCGCGGCCCAAACGAAGTCGAAGGATCCCGGCCTGGCAGATACTTCAGCAGTGCCACGGGAACAGAAGTGGCGCGTGCGCTCTCGCCCGCGTAAACTTCTTGCGGGGTATGGACACCGACGTCCAAATCGGGGCGCGTAAAGTAGTCTCGGTGAATCCCGCGACCGGCGAGACGCTGCAGGCGCTAGACTGTGCCTCCGAACTGGAGGTTCATGAAGCGGTGGCACGAGCCCGTGCCGCGCAGCCGGCCTGGTTTGCGCGCGGAAGCCGCGAGCGTATTGCCCTGCTGAAGACTTTTCAGCGTCTTCTGCAGGAAAGAAAATCAGAAGTCGCCCGGCTGATCACGCGCGAGGCCGGCAAACCCTACGTCGAGGCCATCACCACGGAGGTGATCGTGGTTCTGGACGCCGCCCGCTTCTACATCGAGAACGCCTATCGTCTTCTGCAGGATGAACCGTTGCCGCATGGCAATCTGGCCATGAAGACAAAGACCGGCCGAATTGTGCGCGAGCCCTACGGCGTGATTGGCATCGTTTCGCCGTGGAACTATCCGTTTTCGATTCCTGCCACCGAGGCGCTGGCCGGGCTGGTGGCTGGAAATGCCATCGTGGTCAAGCCCTCGGAGCTTACCTCGCTGGTGGTGCTGGAGTTGGCTTCTCTGCTGCATCGGGCGGACATTCCGAAAGAGATTTTCCAGGTCGTTGTGGGCGATGGCGTCACCGGCGCGGCTCTGCTGAACTCCGAGATCGACAAGCTGGTCTTCACCGGAAGTGTGTCCACGGGCAAGCGCATCGCACTGGCCGCAGCTGCGCGTTTGCTTCCGGTCGTCCTGGAGTTGGGCGGCAAGGATCCAATGCTGGTGCTGGAGGACGCCGACATCGACGTCGCTTCGAGCGCAGCCGTCTGGGGCGCGTTCGTGAATGCCGGGCAGACCTGCCTGTCAGTCGAGCGTTGCTATGTGCAGAGTCGGCTTTACCAGCCGTTTCTCGATGCTTGCGTGCGAAAGACGGAGCAGCTGCGCGTGGGCGACGGCATGGACCGGGAGATCGATATGGGTCCGATGATCCACCCGCGCCAGCTTCACCTCGTTGAGCAACAGGTGGAAGATGCCAAGGCCCGCGGCGCGCGTGTCTTGACGGGTGGAACGCGATTGCCGGAGCTGGGCCCGAACTTCTATGCTCCAACCGTGTTGGCGGATGTGACCCACGGCATGCGCGTCATGCGCGAGGAGACCTTCGGCCCGGTGCTCCCGATCATGTCGTTTGACAGCGAAGACGAAGCCGTTCGCCTTGCCAACGACTCCGAATACGGCCTGGCTGCAAGCGTGTGGACGCAGGACCGCGCCCGCGGCGAGGCTCTGGCCCGGCGGATTGCCGCCGGAAGCGTGCTGGTGAACGACGTAGTCTCTTGCTTCGGCATCAGCGAGGCGCCGCACGGAGGCATCAAGTCGAGCGGCATCGGCCGCACCCACGGTCGCTTCGGTCTGGAAGAGATGGTCCGCATCAAGTATCTGGCCTCTGACCGCCTGCCCAGAATGAAGAAAGTCTGGTGGTACGGATACGGCGAAGCCTTCACCCGCCAGATGGAAGGCTTCTTGGATATGCAATTCGCCCGTAATGCAAAGCGTCGGTTGCAGGGCGCGCTCCGCTCTGCTGGATTTTTCTTAGGAAAGCGAAGGCTGTAGGGCACCAAAGGCGCAAAAAAACAGCGACAAACTTTTGCTGGACGACCGCGGCGCTTCCCTATCGGCGATGTGTCATCATCGTACGACAGTGGCGCGCGATCTGTTGTTCTTCCTGTGTGGGAACAATCTGGATCTTGTCTGTAGTAAGGCCGAGGCATTCGAGGCCGTCCGTGGCTGCGGACCGAATGTGATCACTGTGCTCTCCAATGCCGCCGGTAAAGACGAGGAGATCCACACCGCCGAGGAGAGCAATGTATGCACCGATGACCTTGCGCACGGAAACGGCAAAGACATCCAAGGCAAGAGAGGCGTGTGTATCGTTGGAGCGGGCACGCTCCTCCAGCGCCTTCACATCGCTCTCGCCGGAAGAGAGAGCAAAGAGGCCGCTCTGATGGTTCAGTAAATCTTCAAGTTCGTCAACGCTGAGCTTCTCGTTGCGAAGAAGGTAAAGAAAGACGCCAGGATCAAGATCGCCGGAGCGCGTACCCATAGGGATGCCGCCGGTGGGGGTGAGCCCCATGGTGGTGTCGATCGATCGTCCGTTGCGCAGAGCGCAAAGGCTTGCTCCATTACCGAGGTGCGCGAAGATGGCTCGTTCAGGAAGCTGCGCTCCGAAGTGATGCACCAGCGACCCATAGGAGAGCCCGTGGAAACCGTAGCGCCGAATACCAGCGTCGAAGTAGCGCTGCGGGAGGGGTAGATGCGATGCGATTTCCGGCATGGTCCGGTGAAAGGCATCGTCGAAGCAGGCGTATTGTGCCGCTGCAGGGAAGATTGACCGCGCGGAAGTGATGAGCTGCAGCGCCTGGGGAATGTGCAGCGGTGCGAAGTGTGTAGCGGAGCGCAGTTGGTCCAGGACCTGCTGCGTGATGAGTTGGTGCGTCCTTAGATCGGGCCCACCGTGCACCACCCGATGGCCCACGGCGACTGGCGCGGTGTGAATATGCTCCCGGATTACCACAGCAAGAGCGGTGAGAGCCTCACTCTGCGACTCGAGCACACTTTCACGCTGGACGAGCGGTTTTCCGTTGGAAGAGCGAATATGTAATGCGCCGTTGCTATGCCCAATGCCCTCGGCGCTTCCCGTCAGCAGCGGTTCTTCGTCGCTTGCGCCGCGGCAGTACATGCCGAACTTCAGGGAAGATGACCCGCTATTGAGTACGAGGATTAGATCGTCTTTTCCGGCCAGTGTTTCCACGTCGCTTACCCCGGCCACTTCCAGTTGCGAATCTCTTCCTTATCGATGCCTTCGGTGTGAGCGTAGTTGATGCTGTCGATGATCTGGTTTTTCAGCCATTCTTTGACGTGCGCGCCAATGGGGCGCAGGCGCGGAACACGGTCGATGACGTCGATCGCCAGATCAAAGCGATCGACCTGGTTGAGAATGGCGAGTTCAAGCGGCGTGTTGATGTTGCCCTTTTCTTTGTATCCGCGCACATGAATGTTGTGGTGATTCTTGCGGCGGTAGCTGAGTTTGTGAATCAGCGCGGCATAAGAGTGGAAGTTGAAGATAACCGGCTTGTCGGTGGTGAATAGCGAATCGAAGTCGCGGTCGGAGAGTCCGTGCGGATGTTCGGTCTCCGGCACGAGACGGAAAAGATCGACAACATTGACGAAGCGGATCTTCAAATCGGAGAAGCGCTCCTTCAGAATTGCAACTGCGGCGACCGACTCCATAGTTGCGATGTCACCCGCGCAAGCCATCACCACATCGGGCTCCTCGCCATCGTCCGTAGAAGCCCAGTCCCAGATGCCAATGCCCTTTGTGCAGTGCGTTATGGCATCTTCCATGCTGAGGTACTGCAGGTGGTCCTGCTTGTCCGCAACAATGACGTTGACGTAGTCGCGTGAGCGCAGGCAATGATCGGTGACACTGAGCAGGCAGTTGGCGTCGGGCGGCAGATAGATGCGGACCACATCGGCGCTCTTGTTAGTGACCACGTCAAGAAATCCAGGATCTTCATGGGTGAAACCGTTGTGATCCTGCCGCCAGACCAGAGAAGTGATGAGGATGTTGATTGACGGCACCGGCGCTCGCCAGTCAAGTTCTTTCTTCGACTTCTCCAGCCACTTGGCGTGCTGGTTAAACATGGAATCGATCACGTGCACGAAAGCTTCGTAAGTGGAGAAGAAGCCGTGACGGCCAGTAAGCACATACCCTTCAAACCACCCTTCCAGCGTGTGCTCGCTGAGCATTTCCATGACGCGTCCGGAGACGTCAAGCTCGCCCCCATCGGCGTCGTCCGGCTTGTATTCCGCAAGCCATGTCTTCTTCGAAGCGGCGTAGATAGCCGTGAGCCGGTTGGAAGCCGTCTCGTCCGGGCCGAAGACGCGGAAGGAACTCATATTACGGCGCATCACCTCGGCGAGAAAATGCGCGAGCACATCGGTTGGTGGAGCATAGATCGCACCTGGTGCCTTTGTTTTGACCGCATAGTTGCGAAAGTCCGGGAGATCGAGCTCTTTGCGCAGCAGACCGCCATTCGCGTGTGGGTTTGCGGAGATGCGGCGCGTGCCGGAGGGCGCAAGTTCTTGCAGCTCTGGTATGAGAGTTCCGTTGGCGTCGAAGAGTTCTTCCGGCTTGTAGCTGCGCATCCAATCTTCGACGATTTTGAGACTGCGCTTATTGGTAATTGGATCGAGCACCGGGACTTGATGCGCGCGCCAAGAGTCTTCCACCTTGTGGCCGTCTACCACTTTTGGTCCAGTCCATCCTTTCGGGGAACGAAGTACGATCATGGGCCAGCGTGGACGCGTGGTGTCGCCGGTTGAGCGGGCGTGCTGCTGCAGCGAGCGAATCTCGAGGATGCATTGCTCCAGAGTGGAAGCCATTTTCTGATGCATCGCGGACGGATCGTTGCCTTCGACGAAATAAGGTTTGTGGCCGTATCCGGTCAGTAGCGCCTGCAATTCTTCCTGCGAGATGCGCGCCAGGATCGTGGGATTCGCGATCTTGTAGCCATTGAGGTGCAGCACCGGCAGGACGGCCCCGTCGCGAATCGGATTCAGGAATTTGTTCGAATGCCACGAGGTCGCCAGCGGGCCGGTTTCCGCCTCGCCGTCGCCGACCACGACGGTGACGATGAGATCAGGATTGTCGAAAGCTGCACCGTAGGCGTGCGAAATGGAGTACCCAAGTTCGCCGCCTTCGTGAATCGAACCGGGCGTCTCCGGTGTGCAGTGAGAGCCGATGCCTCCCGGAAACGAGAACTGCCGGAAGAATTTAAGCATGCCCGCTTCGTCGCGACTCTTGTCCGGATAAATCTCGGAGTAGTGGCCTTCGAGATAGCTATTGGCCAGCGTGGCGGGCGCACCGTGCCCGGGGCCAGAGATGTAGATGACGTTCAAGTCGTACTTCCTGATGAGGCGGTTCAGGTGGACCCAAACGAAGGATTGGCCGGGATCTGAGCCCCAATGACCAAGCAGGCGATTCTTGACGTGCTCCGGCTTCAGCGGTTCGCGGAGCAGAGGATTCGCTCGAAGATAAATCATGCCCGCCGACAGATAATTGCAAGCTCGCCAATAGGCATCGATCCTGCTCAGCTCTTCGGGCGAAAGGGGCGTCAGGACTTCAGTTGTGCCAGCCACAGATGTTCTCCCGGAATTGAGACTGCTTTTTGGATGAGGAGATCGAGCCGACCGACGCTCCTCGCTTACAGCCTAAACTGTTCTGACGCGGAAGAAAACATCGGTTGGAAAAAGTTGCTGCTCATCTCTGTTAAGGATTGCGAAGTTAAGGGTTGCGAAGCAAGTTGCCGGGACGGCTGCTCGACTAAACGGAGTCTCGCAGTGTCACCCTGATCCTGACAGAGCGCGAAAGAACCATCCGGGCCGCGAGTCACTTGAGCCTGGGCCCCGGTGCGTTCCCCGGCTTGAGTTTCCAAAATTGCTGTGCGTTGCCGCCCAACACGGCGTCGCGCGCCTCAGGGGTGTGCCGGTTGAGATAATTTTTCACCACATCGATGACCCGCGAATAGGACGCGGCCACCGTACACACCGGCCAGTCGGAACCAATCATCAACCGGTTGGCCCCGAAGAACTCAAAGGCTACGTCCAGATACGGCGTGAGCTGTTCTGGCTTCCAGCGGGCCCAATCCGCTTCGGTCACCATTCCGGAGAGCTTGCAGACGACGCTGGGAAACTTTGCCAACTCCCGGATTCCGCGCGCCCAGCCATCGATCTCCCCAGCCTTGATGGGCGGCTTGGCGAGATGATCCAGTACGAAACGCTGGCGCGGAAAGCGCTGCACGAACTCGGTGGCCACAGCAAGATGCCGGGTATAGATCAGGATGTCGTAGGCAAGGTCAAATTCCTCCAGCAGGGCAATGCCCCGAAGGAATTCCGGCTGCAGCAGGAATTGATCGTCCGGTTCGGCTTGCACCACGTGGCGAATCCCGACCAGTTTTGGATTCCTGGCGAAAGTCTCCAGCTGCGAGCTCACCTGTGGAGATCGTAAGTCGACCCAACCCACCACACCCAGAATAAATGGCGCGCCCGCCGCCAGTTCGAGAAGCCACCGGGTTTCCTCCAGGGTCTGCCGTGCCTGCACCGCCACCGAACCCTGCAAGCCACTGCGTTCAAGTTCGGGCTGCAGGTCGGCGGGCAGAAAATCGCGGCGCAGCAGCGCCATCGAATCATCGATCCAGTCATACTCATGCGGATCGTAAACCCAAAAATGCTGATGAGCGTCAATGTGCATCATGCCGTCGCCTCTCTGCGGTCTTAACGTTTTGGTGAAGCCATCTTGAGTCTTACTGCAAGCAGGATAGGGATTGTAAACGATTGGCGAGGACATGTTGCGAGTGCGGCCGACGATGATGGGCAGTGCAGGACTCGAATCTGCGAATTTCTGCACCGAGGCCCGCTTGACCAAAGACTGCTGGAAATGGCAACTCTTCCGAACTGTTTTTCCTCAAGACCCTAAAAGTGATAAGAGATGGAAGCACTCACGTACGACGGCAGGCGAACGCCGACAGCGCGTTCAAGCGGAGCGGGATCGTCCGGCAAGGCGAGTTCTTCCGTGGTCTGACCCGTGTAGCCGCTCGCAATCAACAAATTCAAACCGGCTTCCAGCCGCTGATTCATGAAACTCCGCACCAGCGCGGCACGAAACTCCTTCACTGGAATGGATACGAAGCCGTCTCCAAGTGGTTTGTGGCCGACGTATTCGAATTCGCTTCTCGCCTGCAAACGAAAAGGCAAGCGATCAATCGTCCCCAGCGCATCGAAGATGGTCCGCGGCGCTTCGGGCGTCGGCTGCCCGGTCAGAACGTCACGAGCATCCGCTTTCGAAATCGAGGCCTGCAGTAATGCGAAGTTGAAACGATGGCGAATCGCTGCGGTGAGAAAGTTCAGCCGCCCGGGCCCTTCATTTTCCTGCAATCCAGTATCCGGATCGATTTTTGCAAAGCTGGCGCTGGTGGCGACATGGCCAAGCGTCACACGGAAATCGTTCCTGCCCACGAGTTTACTGACCACGAGCTGGTAGGAGTGCGACCTTTCGATGAGAGTTCCTTGGGCTGTTCCCACGCCGATGCGAGGATCATTGGTGAAGAACGCCTCTCCGAAGCTTACAGAGGCAGTGGGCAACCAGGAACCATCGCCAGGCACGTAGGCGAGCGTGGCTTTGGGAGAATTCACTCCCACCAGATGAACGAAGGAGTTGGCCGGGGTCAGCAGATCTACGTTGTCGAAATTAATCTCATCCCGCCGAAAGCCCGCGTAATAGCGAATGTGCTTGTTAAGGGCTCCATTGAAAGCAATGAATGGAGCGACATCGTTGAGGGTCACATTGTTCGAGGTAATTTGTTGGAAGGGTCCATAGAAATTGGGATTGGTTGAATCGTAGTGATCCAGATCGAGCCGTCGAGGGGCATCGCGAGCGTAATCGACTCCTGCGAGCACGGAAAGGTAGTCGTTCAGGTGATTGCTGTATGTGCTATTTCCTCCCGTGACCGTGCGAAACTCGCTTTGCCGGATCAGGCCATCTCCGAAATTGGAATAGAGCGCGAGGTTATAGGTGCGGAAGAAGCCTGAGAAATCGAATTGCTGCCCAGAGCGCAGCTTCCAAACATCGTTCGCCGCAAGTGCGGCGGTGTGGGTCTGATCCTTCTGCCGAGGATCGATGGTGTCATGCACCCCGGGCACTCCCAATGGGGCAAGGCCAGGAATCCAGGAAGTTCCGTAGTAGCCGATGCCGAACAACGTGAGTTCATGGCTCCCAAAATCGTATACCCGAGATGCGTTCACCTTGTATTGCTGGCGGTGTTCCAAGCGGTCCAGCAAGCCGTTTCCGTAGGCCGCCTCGAATACGACCCAGGAGCGGACATCCGGACCTTCAGGACTGAAACCACCAACTACATCAATATCGCGATAGTCTCCGGTCATGGTCACGAACGGATCGAGTTTCTGCCGCAAACCATAAGCCGCGCCGAGGTTGAGAGCGTGGTTCCCTTCCAGCACATTGAATGCGCCGCCATCCACCTTCACACTATCGATGGCCTGCGGCACCAGGACGTTGGGATCGGCGTACCCGTTCCCGTGGGCATTGGCAGATAAGTTGTTTGGCAGACGATAAGTTCCGACCAAAATATATTGTGCGATTGGCTCGCCGTGATCTCCGGCCACACCGGGCACGAAATATTGCGGCGCCTTGATTCCACCTGACGCCGTCTCGATTGGCATCCCGGGGATGGAAACCGGGGCTCCAGGGCGGCCAGGATTTGCGTCCAGCATGTCTTGACGCACGATGACGCGTTGTCCGGGATCGGGAGCAGTCAGGCTGGTTTCATCTACATTTGCGGTTACGGTTATTGTTTCCTTCCGTGCGCTGAGCTTTTCCATGCGCACATCAAGGCTCGGCAAGCCAGCGGCCACCGCCAGTGCCTTGGTGACCGGATCAAAACCCTGGACCTCGACCTTGAGGACACCTTCTCCAAGATTGTTGACATGAAATTCGAAGCGTCCGTCATGGTCGGTCTGGGTTTGTAGGGCAGTTGCACTCCCTTGAATCAGCTGGACGTTTGCCTGAGGAATCGGATAGGCCTGCGAATCGATGACTCGACCCGAAACCGAGAGGTCGCCCGCCCGCATGGACCCAGCCAGCAGGAAGAAACTTACAAGGGTTAGAACGAACGTCCGCATTCATGTTCCAATTCACTACCGCCCCGGCGTAAGGTTGGCCAAAGTGATCCTTGCCTGCTCCGAACCCATCGCATTCAGCTCAGCGGACTCCTTCAGGTAACGCTCGGCTGCTTCGCGATCTCCTGCTTGTAACGCGATCTCTCCCGCGTGGCGGAACAGTTGCGCATCGCGGATGCCAACTGCAAGGGCGGCCTCGATCTGTTTGCGGGCTTCCGCGTCCTGTCCGTTGACGTGTAGTGCCCAGGCATAAGCATCCAGGGTGTAGAGGTCGTGCCGCCAGGAGTATTCCTGCTTGGCCACGGCCAGAGCTTTATCCGGCTGGTGCGCGTAGTCTGCATAGTAGAAAATCAGCTCACGGTTGGCATTGTTCTTGGCGCTTGATTCTACCAGCGACCTGGTTTCAAAATCAGCGTAAGCTTTCTTCGCTTCATCCTTGCGTCCCGCGAGCCGTAGTGCTTCGGCCAATTCGTACAGATTTTGCGGGCTAGGCACGGACTTGTAGCACTGCTGCGAAAGTGCTACTGCTTCTTCGTAGCGCTGTTGCAGGAGGCGAACCTTGGCCAGAGTGCCCATTGCCTCAGGATAGTTGAGGAATTCCGCCAGCGCTTGCTGCAAGAGTTTCTCCGCCGCGCCGGTATTTCCTGAAACCAGGCGGAGGCGACCCATTTGCGTCAGTAGCCAAGCCCGTTCTTCCGTTTCCGTTGACGCCGTGGATTGGAATGCCATCTCGAACAACTCGTAGGAACCATCCACGTCGCCGAACAATTCGCGCAGCTGCGCGGCTCGTATCAATGCGGGCAAATTGCCGGGACGAAGATTCAGCATCCACTGTGCCGACGTCTCCGCATCCTGGTAATTGCCCAGTGCCATGTTCGCGTCAGTGAGCAAGCCGTAAACCATCACGGCATCAGGGACCTGTTTGTTCAGAGTTTGCGCGGCCTCCAGCGCGCTTGGAAATTCATGTTTCCCCAGCAGGATCGACACTTGTATCTGTTTGGTGTCGAAATTGTTCGGAGACAATTTCAAGGATTGCTCAACCGCATCCTCCGCCTGAGCGTAGTAGCCAGGATCGGAAGTTTCGCGCGCACGCCGAATCAGGGCTATCGCGAGCGCGTTGTAGCCGTTATATTCCCCCGGTTTCTCAGCGATCAGGCGCTGCGCTTCCGTAACGCTTCGCTGCGCAGGCGAGAGGTCCCCATTGCTGTTTGGAGAGTCGTTTTGGGCGAAGGAAAAAGTGGCCGCAGCCACGAGAATCAGGGCAAGAGCGTATTTCATGACAACCTCGTTTCGAGCGAGAAGAGCGGCCGCCGCGCCGGGCACAGCGGCCGCCAGGGTTGAACTTACTCGGGGCAAATACCGCCAGGTTGCCCGGTGCAGCCTGGCTGGCCGGGTCCGGTGTGGGAGCTATCGCGTCCGTTGTTGGCAGGCATCACGTAAGGGAAAGCATTATTGAACCCTTCCGTTTTGGTTTGAACACCATCTCCCAGTGGGGTGCCGTATTTTGTGGCATCCACCAGAATGCCGGCCACAGCTCGGGCGGCGATGTCGAAGACATCGTCAACCGGCCTGCGTCCGTTGGGAAAACCAGCATCGTCGCCGGCGAGGAAGCCGAGGCGCTTCTGCTTGCCAACCGGGGTCGGTGGGATACCAGTATTAAGCCGCAGCAGGTCAGCCACTGGACCCGCGTCTTTGGGCCCACACCCCGGGCAAATGGGAGCTTCGTACTGCACCAGCAGAAGCAGGTCAGTGCGCGGAGCAGGGGGAACGGGAACACCGAGCGAACTGAATACACTTGCCAAGACCGGATTCAGAACGAAATTGGCGAACTGCGCGTCGTTCTTAGGAACATCCATGCTGAAGCGATCTTTCGAGCCGGTACCGATAATCACCTCGTTGATTAACGGATTGCCCTCTCGGTTAACCTGCTGATAGCCGTTGCCGAACAAGTTATAGCTCACAGCCGGGTTCGGGGAACGCCGCACCGTAATTTGCGGGCGGGAGGTGCTGCCGTAGGTTCCGATGACCGCTCTTTTGTCTGTGGCAGGATGGATTTTGCCATCCGCCGTCAGCCACGCGATGGGGACTTCCAGCACCATCGAGTTCACGTTGTAGCCGCCCACGGCGTCCGGCGCGTAGTTGTGAGTATCGTCAGCGTCGATCGCTGCCGACAATACCGGACCTACGCCTTTGCGGAAGTTGAGAGAGTCGAAGGCCGCTCCCAGGTCAATGAAGAACGGATCGTCCGCGGTTCCAGCCCACACCTTAACCCCACCGTCCAGGCTATAAATTCCCTGGCTGAACAGCGATGCGTAATCCGGCATAGTCTCCGGGCCGACATTCGAGGGAACCGCAAAAAGTGTTTTCCCGTCGTTCAAGCATACGGTCCGGCCATGCCTGACCATGGTCACGGTATAGGTTTGGCGCAGGCTCAAACCTTCCGAGCCGGTTCCATCCAGCGAAGTAATTTGCGGAATGCCGGCGATGCCGCCAACGAATCCGGTAAACAAGTTGGGCTGGCGAATCTGAGTCGTGAAGCGGAACTGAAATGTGACATCATCCAGCCCGTCTTGGTCGTTATCCACATGCATCTCGTAGAGCACGTTGGGATCGAAAGGGAAATAATTTGGTCCATTGGCGGGCTCAAGCAGCGGGTCGACGTTGAGGATGAAAGTGACGTTATTGGGGTTGTCGTAGCTGACAAAGGCGTACCAGTCGGTGACATCCGCGGTACGATCCAATGCCGTAATCGGCGCCTCACGATGACTTGACGCATACACGCCGGGGGGAGCCAGCAGGCATAACGCCAAGGCGAGGGCCACTACCGCCTTGATTGTTTTCATGGAAATCCTCTCGGTAAGAATTCGTTGCGACATCCGATTCAACTGAGGCGCGATTGTGCGGGTGAACAGTTAATTCGAACCGCCACGTACCTTGAATACGCTGTTACCCGTAATCACGGATTTGTCTCAAGAAGATTTATTTTGATGCCCTTCGCATGCCCGGCGAAGAAACTAGAATGGGTCTTGCAAATGTTACGCAAGGAGCACTTGAAATCGCGATCCACTCCCACGGCGTTTACTGGGGAATCCAATGCGGCTGCGAAGTGAACAGCCCGTCAACTACGCCAATGTGATAGACCAAAAACAAGCCGAAGGCGAAGCTGATAAGGCCAGACACTGTCGTCAGATGACGTCCCACGGCAAAGAACTTTCGTCCGCTGAAAACCAGTGGAGCCGAAATTGCCGTCGTCATGATCATCATGCCAGCCATGGTGCCCAATCCAAACACCAGAAGATAGGCCGTAGACCAGAGCGGACTCTTGATCGTCGAAAGAACCAGCAGCGCCACCGCGGCAGATCCCGCCAACCCATGAACTAAGCCAACTATTAGCGGCCGCATCGTCTGATACAGCCCCAGCTTCCCGACGGTTCGGTCGAGGAACACATCTACACGGCCGGATTTTCCAGGAACCGGTTTTCCAGGGACCCGTTTTCCACGAACCAAGGACCGCGCCGATGCCGTAGTCTCGATTGCGGGAGTAAGTCGCTCTGTCAACCACTTCAGGACGCCGGTCAGATTCAATACGCCCAGCAGAACCAGCATCAGCGCAACACAGAATTCCATGGATAAGCCGACCCGGGGCGGTATGACCACACCGAAGATAATGATCGCTGAGCCGACGAGGAAAATCGTCAACGTGTGTCCCAATCCCCACAGCAAACCGATCATTACGGAGCTGCGGATCGATTCCTGGCGGCTCACAATGGTCGATACCGCAACCACGTGATCGGGATCGGTAGAGTGGCGCATCCCCAGGAAGAGACCGAGCAAAACGACCGTAACAAATGGAACCAATTTGTCTTTCGTTACCATCCCTTGCCAGAGCGCGACCGAACCCATCGCGGAAATCGTGATGCCCGTGCCCAATACGACCATGAACGCCGAAGAGAGCAATGGCAGATACCTCACCAACTTGCCATTGCCGCGCGCTCGGAGGGAAAGGAGATGCTTGGTGTAAACCATCGCCAGCCCGACCGCCACCAGCACCGCTGCCAGACCCAGGCTGAATGCCGTGATCAAGAATAGTCCAAAGCGGATTCGGTGCAGTGAAAAGGCACTGAGAAGCACGACCAACGCTGCTGGACAAGGAACGATTCCGCCGGTGATCCCAAGCATGCAGAGTTCGCGTAAGGAAAGCGCGCGCTCGGTTCCCTTCCCCCTGGCTCGTCCGCACTCGGGTTCGCCAGCTTGCTCCTTTCCGCCTCGCTGAAATATGGAAAGGAACCAGTGCGAGTGCTGCTCTCCGGGCGCGTGCGAGTGCTCGCCGGTTTCGCCAGTGAGGTGCCGCAGAAAGATGAAGATACCAAGCCCGGCCACGCTGAGGCCTGAAATGGCTCCCAGCCACGGATAGAGCTGCTCCGGAACGATGTATCGCGATGCGTAAAGCGTCACCGCTCCCAACAGATACACACCCGCAGTGTGCGATGCAGTCACCACAATTCCCAGGAGCACTGCGTGTCTCGCCGTGCCGCGGGAACCTACCAAATATGCCGCCACAATGGTCTTGCCATGCCCCGGTTCCAACGCATGCAGCGCGCCCAATCCCGCCGCGATCAGTGCTGCCGACAACAGAACCCACAAGCTCAACTCGCCTTGAGTCGAGATCAAATCCGTAAAGCGGCTACGGGGCGTGTTCTGCACGTGAGTGCCCGGCCGCAATGCAGCCATGCTCGATGGAACCTCCGAGTACGCAATGTCCCTGGAATGTGGGCGGCGTTCTTTGTCGTCATTCGATGCAATAGGTCTCGCCGGTCTGGGTCTGATGGGCAATGCAGAAACCGAATGAGCTGCCCCGGCCAAGAGAAGAGTCTTCCCGGAAGCAGCGCCGGTGGCTCGTGCAGGAGGCTGTTCGTCCGGCTCGACGGCTTGCGTCTCATAACGAACCAATGCCGACAATTGCTGGGGTGGACTGTTGAGCACATCACTGGAATAAGTGGTCAGTTCCCTGCTGCGATCGACCGCCGAGGCGGAACTTTCGAGGATTGACGATCCGTCGCCAAGAACAACAATTTCCTTCCAGCCGGCTCTCCCCTGAAAATTATTGTCCGCGTAGGAAAGATTGTGAACGCCGGAAACAGCTTTTACCTCCCCGCGAAACAAGAATCCCATCTTCATCGTAGGCAGCCCGCCTGCTCCGTCGGCAAAAACTACTTGGTGAGATATCGCCTCCAGTTGGACAGTTTGGCCGTCGGTCTGCAGAGAGAGTCCAGCCTTTAGAACTTCTTCCTGACGGTTCAAGTACTGCGCGACGTTTGGATCATCCGCCTTGGGAGTGAACCCCGCCTGGCGAATCTCCTGGTACGTGGGAATCTCCGCCATATCGATGAGATAAAGGATATCGATGGCTCTCTGCCCGACCGTGATCTTCGAATAGTGATTGATACTGAAATTTCCCATCGGGTGGCCGAAGGCCGCGCCGGAGGTTAGGACGAGCAATACCAGCAACCTGCAGATTCCGTGCCAGCCACGATTCGGCTCATGGCCAAACGGCAAATGATGGGTCGGCGGATGATCGATCCGCTCATCTAGCGGCATTGCTCGACCTCAAATCTTGATTTCGCAAGTTAGAAATATCGTCCAGGGTTCGAGTTGCAGTCTCTGCATAGAAAACGTGGAAGCGCGGATTGGTCTGCACCGCGCGGCGCAGGCTGGCTTCCGCTTCAGAATCCGAACCGATGCTGTGGTAGATCATTCCGGCGTGGAACAGCAGTAACGGATCACTCGTGTTTAAGCGCAAGGCTTTGTTCATGGCGCCAGCGGCTTCCTGAAAGCGGCCATTCTTATACAAAGCCCAAGCGAGCGTGTCCCAGGTGTAAATGTCCTGCCGAACCTCAAGTTCCTTTCGCGCGAGCTCCAAGGCTTCGGGCAACTTGATTTCGTGGTCCGCGTAAAACATTGCCAATTCCCGGTTGGCAAGTACTTGGTTCAAATTGCTCAGATGTCCGATGTACTCGACCAGGTCATACTCGTCTGCCGCGTCTTTCAATCGTCCCGCTTTCTTGTAAACATCGCCCAATTCGGCGGCGTAGGCTGGAAAAGGGATGATGGCAAGCGACCGTTGATAAAACTGAATAGATTCGTCGAGTCTTCCTTGCGCCGCGCGGACTTTTCCCAAGCCCGCCAGCGAGCGATAGTGATGGGGATCGGCCACTATCCCCGCGCTGTACGACTCCTCCGCGCTTGCCAGGTCTCCGGCCTGGAAATAGCGCTCTCCCAATTCAAAATAAAGCCACGCTAGGTTCTCTCGCGGGAGGCTGCCTTGAAGAGCCGCCGCGATCGCGCTCTGCATCAACTGGATTGACTTGGCTGTATCTCCATGCAAGAAGGCCAGATATGCCATTCGGCTGTCGTACATATACGCCAGCCCCTGGGGAGAAGATGTTGCTGCGCCCAAGGCTCGCCCGGTGTTGTAAGCCTCCAGCGCTTGGCCGTAGTCTCCCAGGTCCGTGTAGGCATCGCCCTCGATGGCGAAGGCGGCCAGATTTCCCGAGCCCAGAGCAATCGCCCTTTGCGTAGAGGCAAGAGCCTCGGAAAAACGATGCTCTCCCATGTAGACCAAAGACATGTGAACCAGAGGGTCCGCGGATCGAAAATCCGGCGGCACCAGTTCTAGAGATCTCTTCAGGGTTTTCTCAGCTAGGTCGTAGTAATCAATCTCGCCGGTTTCGCGCGCCTTTTGAAAGTAAGCTGCGCCCAGTCCGTCATACCCCGCATAGTCTTCCGGGGTGGACTTAATGTGATCCTGCAAGGACTGAATTCGCCCGTCAGTTTCGGAAGCAGGTCCCAATCCCTCCCGGACTTTCAGATCAAAGCGCCGCACAGGCGCCGGTGATTTTTCTTGCGGCACGGCTGCACTTTGAGCCCACAATGGCGCGGAAGAACAAGCCAGGAGAAAAACCAGCCATTTAGCCATGCCACCCTCGGAAAGTGCGGTTTGAGGAGACACAGGTCAGCGACGCCGTTCGCAAAATGACAGCGCTTGTTCAGAGCGCCGGTCAAGCAGGCAGGTCGTCCTCATAAGGTAAGATACGGATGAGATCGATAGACGGATTTATGCCCTCAGGCTTTTTTCGGGCCAAACCACCAGGTTCTCCAAATTGGCCGGATGTTTCGGCATTGTCGGCAAGCCTTAGGCTGCTTCGAGGTTCGACCGTCATTCCTTGCGGTAAGGCTCTTCCCCGGAACTGGATGACTTCCGGCAATCGCGTTTTGAAGCTATTTGTCCCTTCGCACCGAGATCATGATCTATTTTCGTATACGAATGGGAGTTCACTGGGCATCCATGTACCGTCCGTGACGCGGGAGTCAGCGTCGCCTTCAGTGTTTTGGATCTAGCAGCGCTGTAGAGCGAATCCCGACGAATCGAGGACTCTTAGGGCTGGCTGGGCGGGCCAAGCGAAGGTGTCTTCGCGGGCCCGGCGGCGCCCACGTATTCGGTGACGGTGCTATTCGCAAAGCTCGAAACCCACAGGTTGCCGCTGGCGTCCACCGCCAAGGCGAATGGCAAGCTCAATCCCGCTGCCAGTCCAAATCCAGTAGCGGGCGAAAGCGTCGTGCCCGGGGCAACGCCGTTTGCTCCTTCCAGTTCGGTGATGGAATTCCCGTGGTAGTTTGCCACCCATACACTCCCATTTCCATCCACCGCGATGCCTTGTGGGCGTAACAGGCCGCCGCCCGTGTAGCCGCTCGAGAGCACCGCGCCAGCCTGCGATAACTCGCTCACGCTATCACTCAGGAAGTTTGTCACCCAGACATTGCCATGCTGATCAATCGCCAGCCCCGAAGGAGCGTTGCAGCAGGAAAACTCGGTGGCTTGAGTGCCGTCGGCGGTAATACTCGTGACTGTGGTCGAACTCTGGTTGGCCATCCACGCATTCCCGCTGGCGTCGATCGCAACTGCTACGGGAAAGTTGAGCGAGCCACTGCCGAAGCCGCTGGAGCCGGAAATGGCTATCCCGGAGTTGGAGAGCAAACTGGCCGTCGAGGCACCGTAGTTGGAAGTCCAGATTCTCCCTGTTAGGTCCGATGCCGCTGCTACCGGAAAATTAATCCCGCCGCCCGAGAAGCCTCCCGAGCCGGAGAGAATCTGTCCGCTTGAACTCAACTCAGTCAAACTTCCCAGACCGCCGTTCACCGATCCCGAGCTTTGCTCATTCGCTATCCACACGTTGCCATTATTGTCGATGGTCAAGCCATAGCACTCGTTCAATCCTCCGCCGGTGAAACCGCTCGACGGGGACAAAGCCTGTCCTTGCGGCGAGAGTTCGGTAACGGCCCCGTAGTAATCGGCAATCCATACGTTGCCGCTCTGGTCGATGGCCAAAGCCGAAGGCCCGTGCAGTCCGCCTCCGGTGTAATTGATGGGCAGCATCCAGTCGTTCGGAGCCTGGGTCAGCGCCGGCTGGAAAGGCGGACTCGCGGGAGTAAGCGCGTAGAGTGCACCTGGGCTCAGCGCCGGGTTCAAGGCGATCGCGAGCGCCGCGTCAATGGTATTCGCCGGCACGGCTGCACCGCTCGGCGTTGCGGCTGAGAAGAGGGCTGAGCACAGCCCTGCCGTACCGGTGCAACTGTTCAGAATGTTCGCGAGCGTGTTCAGCGTTGCGGTAGGAGCGGTGGCTCCGGTTGGCAAAGACGGACCGGGCGCGGCTCCATTGCTAACGTTAACTAGATTATGGATCGCGGCAAAAGCATTCGCCATGCCTTGGGCGTTTCCACTGCTCGTACCCACGTTCGCTCCCGGGCTCAGAAATTGCGCCAGCGCGAAAACTGCTCCGACGGTGGTCACTTCATTGATGGAAACTGTGGCTGAAGAGCCTAAGCCGCCGCAGGAGCCGAGTGCCGTCATCATGGCCAGCGCGGCATTGTTCGTCCCGGCGGATTGGCCGGGATTGCCTCCGGTGGCAACTAGGTAGACGAGGGCAGAAGAGGAAGGACACGTATAGTTGAAGCCAAAATTGCCGCCGGCGTCAGTTTTTACCGGGGTGGAAAGAAGCGCTTTGGGCTGCGATCCGTAACCGCTGCTGCCGGCGGCGTAGAGCTGAACCGCCGCACCCGATACCACCGCTTGACCGGCACGCACTGCTCCGCTCAACGACGGGCCGGAGGGCGTTGGCGTAGGAGTGTTCCCACCAGCCAAACTGCCTCCGCATCCTGCCAGCGGCAACACACTCGCCAGCAACCAGCCTGCCCAATTTAAGGGAATTCTTTTCATTCTGATAATGCGAGGAGAGTCCCGCGCCGGCAGAACCAGCGAGCTCATTCCTTCCGGCTTCACGGCCGTGCGCCTAGCGTGTTGTTCTTGACTGCGAGGGCGAGAGGGGTCACGACCGGCGCAGCCGCACCGACAATCTCCGTAACACTGTTGCTGCCCGTAGTGTTATTGCTGACCCAGACGTTGCCTGAACCATCCACCGCCACGCTGAAGGGACCACTCATTCCCCCTCCGATGAAACCCTTGGTTGGTGAAAGAGCGACGCCGCTGTTATTCAGTTCGGTTACGCTGTTGCCGCCATTGTCGGCTACCCAGACGTTGCCCAGGCCGTCGACGGCGAGACCCTGTGGAGTGCTGAGACCCCCGCCGGTGTAATTCGCGACAGCGGTACCGCTACTGGTCAGTTCGGTAACGCTCTTGTTGCCGCTATTGGATATCCAGACGTGAGACAAGCTATCCACTGCGATGCCCCACGAAGCGTTTTGTCCGCCCGCGCTGTAGCTCGCGATCACGCTGCCGCTGCTGGAGAACTTTGCCACGTCGCCTGCCGTCTTGTTATCGGTAACCCAGACATTGCCGGAGCCGTCGATGGCGATGTTGTAGAAGTTTGATCCCGCGCCGTAAGGTGAGCCGCTTTGCACGGTACCGTTGTTCAGGAATGCACTTGTGGTGGTGGCGTTTCCCGTCCAGACCACGCCCGTGCCGTTGATGGCTATGCCATAGGGAGCATTTAGTCCGCCGCCGGTATAACTAGCGATCGCGCTACC
>Ga0209415_10002979_pt1 | contig 31647 bp, 24 predicted proteins | sample PeaSoiSIISIP2007_FD_187696 | JGI IMG/M metagenome (GOLD analysis project Ga0209415, IMG submission 187696) | Peat soil microbial communities from Weissenstadt, Germany - SII-SIP-2007 (SPAdes) (version 2) | ecosystem: Environmental > Terrestrial > Soil > Wetlands > Peat | place: Germany... | reverse complement strand
GATTTTGGCATTCGGCAAGATCAAATGAATGAGGCCGATGTGGCGAAAGTTGTTCGGCATCTTGTCGATGAACCGCGGCTTGCCGGTGCGGTAAATTCGGGTATCGGCAAGGTATTTTTCGCCGAATTGACGGAGCACCTCCGGCTTCAATTCGGCGAGAATGGCCGGGTACGGTGGGTTGTCGATGTCGGGGTCGCGGCCTTGTAAATCCGAGACGAAGCGCAGTATGTCGGCGAGCTCCGTCGTTCCTTCCACCCGAGAGTGTGAGGCGAGAATCTGTTCGAGCAGCGTGGAGCCGGACCGGGGCAAACCCACGATGAAGATCGGCTCGCTGGAATCGCAGCCGTATCCGCGCCGCGCAGCAAAAAACTCCCGTGTGCAGTGGGCGGACTGTAGATGGGCATTGCGTATGAACGGCTCGATCCGGAAGCGGACTTCCGCTTTCTTGAGCGCGTTGCCCCGCTCATAGTATCCGAACGCCTCGGCATACTCGGCTCGATCCTCGAGCGCTTTGCCGAGCGCGAAGCAGAGATGGTAGCGGTCCTCCCGCGGGACGCCCGGTGCCGCTTCCTGCAAGCGCATGCGCTCAATCTCCTCCTCGGGAAATCGATAGGTCTTGAGGTTCGCGAGGCTCCAATAGGCATCGCCGTAGCTCGATCTGCATTCGATGGCCCTGTGGTAGGAGCCGATGGCTTCGGACTGTTTGCCGAGCGTCTTCAGGGCGTGCGCTACCGACAGGTGAAGTTCCGCGGCCGCCGGGGTCTCCTTCAATATCGCTCGGTAGAGCTCCACCGCCCGCTCGAATTGGCCGAGTCCGATGCACGCTGTCGCATAGCTGACGCGGTAAGCGCGACTGGCCGGATCGATCTTAAGCAACCGTTCGAGCTCGGCGAGCGCCCCCGCGTGCTTATGCCGCCGCGACAACACCATCGCGTAGTCGTAGCGCGCCGCATGATAATCGGGCGCGCGCACCAACAGGTTTTCAAGAAGCAATTCGGCATCGTCTAGCACGTCGAGCTTCATGCCGATCTTGGCAAGCAATCGCATCGCTTCAACATGGTCGCCGTGCTTCAGCAAATAGTCGCGAACCACGCGTTCGGCCGGAAATACCTCGCCGTCGGCGAACATGCTGGTGGCGGTGACCACCTCCGGCGGCAGCTGCGCGAGCCGCGCGATGTGCTCCACGGCGGTCCCGGCCTCGGCTGTTTGTCCGGTGATCGTGAACAGGACTTCCAGCGCCTTCCAACTGGCGGGAAGCGCCGGGTTGATATTCACGGCACGCAACAACGCCTCGATCGCCGGGGCGGCTTCGCGCAAGGCCACATAGCAATGGCCGCGCTCTTGGTACAGGCGGCTATAGTCGGGGTGCAAGTGTTCCAATTGGGTTAGTGTCGATAGGGCATCGGGGATTTGCTGAAGGTAGCGCTGGCTGACCGCGATCATATACAAGACATCACGGTTTTCAGGGACTTGTTCCAGCAGCGCTCGCGCAGCCGTGAGCGACTCCGCGAACCGGTTCGATTCGAGCAGCCCCCGTATGTGCAGCACTTCTGATTCGACGCGCGTCGCGGGGCGGCTGGGCGCGGTAGCTGAAGCCATGAGCTATCAGCCGACCGATATTGCGTCTAGAGTCTCCGTCTCGACGCGCGACGGTGCAGAAGATTTTGGCAGCACGTTCGGCATAAGGCGTTTGCGTGGAACTCGAGGCACGGGAGTTCGAATTCCAGTTCACAGATATCGAGGATACCACGGACGCCGACGCGATCGGCGATGAGCCCATTTGGCACGGCAAAACCGCCGGATGGGTCACTTCGGCCGCGTTTGATCCCAGTGGGGCATTGATGCGAGCATGAGCCCTGGGCGCGACGTTCGACGCGAGGCTTGAGGAGAACGAGGGCAATGAGCACATCCGAGACGAGAGACCCGGGCTGGACCGGACTCACCGAACTGAGGTCGGGCCTATCCGCGGATTCATATTTCGAGCCGCGCCATCACGAGCGGGAACTACAGCGGATTTGGTACCGGAACTGGATCTACGTCGGCCGTACGAGCGAAGTGGCGGCGGTGAGGGCGTTTCGCACTTTCGAGCTCGGCGACCAGAAACTTCTGCTGGTGCGCGACGAGCGCGGCACATTGCAGGGCTTTTACAACACCTGCCGCCATCGCGGCTCCGCATTGTGCCGGGAAGAGGCGGGAATCCTGCGCTCCGGCGCGATCATTTGCCCTTATCACGCATGGACCTACAACTTACAGGGCGAACTGCAGCGCACCTCGTCGAGATCTCACGGCGCCGGCTTCGACGTCGCGGATTATCCGCTCTACAAGATCAAGGTACGGGAATGGAACGGATTCATATTCGTCGCACTGACGGAGCATCCGCCGGCCTTCGACCGTCTATTCGACGTGCAGCTCGACCGGCTCGACGCTTGGCGGTTGGGCGAACTCGTCGTCGGCCATACCTTCGTCAAGACGATGCAGAGCAATTGGAAAATCTTCTGGGAGAACTTCAACGAGTGCCTGCACTGCCCGGGCGTGCATCCGAAGCTGTCGAGCCTCGTGCCCATCTACGGCCGCGGCATCATGGAGGAGCGCGACGATCCGCACTGGACCCGGCATGCGGCGGATGCCGATCCGAAGTACAAGGGCGGCGTGCGTTCGGGCGCCCACACCTGGTCGTCGGACGGCCAGCTGAGCGGAGCGCCGTTTCCGGGACTCTCCGAAGAGGACCGCAAAGCGGGTTATGTCTACATGACCGGCCTGCCGTCAGTGTTCATCGTCGGCCACCCCGACTACGTGCGCGTGGTGCGCCTGCGGCCCTTGGGTCCGGAGCAGACCGAGCTGCGCGTCGAATATCTCTTCATGCCGCAGACGTTGTCGGACCCGAAGTTCGACTTGAGCAACATCGTGGAATTCACGACCTTGGTCATGACCGAGGACGCGGAAGTGTGCGAGCTGAATCAACGGGGACTGCGCGCCGCACCCCACGTTCGCGGCGTCGTCATGCCCGAGGAATACGCAATCCGGCAATTTCATGAGTGGGTCGATTCCGAATTGGCGCGTGTCTAGATATCTCAGCGCGGGATTGTGCGCCGCTCTATTGGTCTGCGCCTGTGGCGGACGCAAGCACCCAGTACCCGAACCCGAAGGGCAGGTGCTCAACATCTACAACTGGGCGGATTACATCGGTTACCACACGATTGCCGAGTTCGAACGCGCCACGCACATCAAAGTGGTCTACCAATTCTACGACTCCAACGAAACTCTGGAGACGGCCATGTTCGCGGGCCATTCGGGTTTCGACATCGTGAGCACCACCACCGGTTTTTACGGCCGCCAAATCAAGGCGGGCGCCTACCTGCCGCTCGATAAGAGCAAACTACCGAATTGGAAGTACTTGGACCCGGCCGTGCTCGCGGTGCAGGCGCCGGCGGATCCCGGCAATCGCTATGCAGTTCCCTATCTGCACGCCATGAACGGCTTCATTTACAACGTGGACATGATCAAGGCGCGCATGCCCGACGCGCCGACCGACAGCTCGGCTATGCTGTTCGACCCCAAGGTCATCGCCAAATTCGCGGACTGCGGAGTGACGTTTCTCGATTCGCCTGAAGACGTCATCGAACTCGCCTTGGCCTACCTGCATCGCGATCCGAATTCGCAGCGCATCGAAGATCTCAAAGCGGCCGAGCAGGTCGTCATGTCGGTGCGGCCCTACATCCGCCAGTTCGACTCGAACGATTATTGGCACCAATTGGCGTCGAACGAAACGTGTCTCTCGATCGCCTGGTCGAGCGACTATTCGGTAGCACAAGCTCGAGCCCGCGAGGACGGCACCGGCGCTCATCTCATGTTCACGCTGCCCAAAGAGGGTTCCAACATCACCTACAACGCGTTTCTGATTCCGGCTTCGGCTCCCCATCCCGAGGCCGCGCACCAGTTCCTCAATTTCATCTTGGATCCCAAGGTCATTGCCGAGATCACCAACGATATCTACTACGGCAACGACAATCTCGGGGCGCGGCCCTATGTGCGCAAGGTCATCTTGGACGATCCGGCCGTGTATCCGCCGCCTGAGATTCGCGCGCGGCTGTACTTGCCCGCCGAACTCGGCCCGGACTACGACCGGCAGCGCACGCGGGTGTGGACCCGCATCAAGACGGGACAGTAGCGGCGGGGCGGGCGGGCGCCCAGGGTTCCTGCGATACTACCTGAGGGATGTATCGTGAGAGCGCTCAAGCAATACCTCGGCCCGAACTGACCCGGGGCGTGGGTGCGTGGGCGGCGATTGCCGTCAACGTCACCAATATGATTGGCGCCGGAGTCTTTTTGAAGACCCGCGTCATGACCTGCAACGTGGGCAGCGCGAAAATGGTCATGCTGGTGTGGGTCGCCGCAGGACTCTTGTCGCTGGCCGGAAGCTTCTCCTACTCGGAGATCGCCGCGATGATGCCGGAGGCGGGCGGCGACTACGTGTATTTGCGCCGCGCCTACAGCCGGGCCGTGGGATTTCTCTTTGGCTGGATGGCGTTTGCGGTCTTTCGCACCGGCGCGCAGGCCGCGCTCGCCGTCGGGCTCGCGATCTTCATGAATGTGGCGCTTGGCGGCGCCTTGCAGCAGTGGCACATCGATGGTCAACTCGCCGGTTTACACCTCAACGTCGGCGGATTGACCGTTGTCGCGCTTGCGACCCTCTGGATCGTGGCGCTCATCAATTGTGCGTCGGTATCGACCGGAGGCCGCACCGCGCTGCTGGCGACGATCGCCAAGGTCGCGCTGGTGCTCGGCATCGGCGTCGGGGCGTTCCTATTTGCGCCCGGCGACTGGACGCATTTCGAGGGTTCGGGATTGCTCGGGAGCTGCGAGGGTGTGGCCGCCTCCGCGCGCGGCGGTATTGCGGGCTTCGGCGCCGCCATGCTGGGCGCTCTGTGGGCATACGACGGCTGGAACAACGTCGCGCCGCTCGCGGGCGAAATTCGCGATCCGCAGCGTAACCTGCCGCGCGCCTTCGTCGGCGGCATGCTGGTGGTGGGAGCGCTGTATCTGTTCGTCAACACCGCGTATTACTACGCGCTGACGCCGCTCGAGATCGCCGACATTCCGATCAGCTCGTCGGTGGCCACCGAGGTGCTCAAGCGCTTTTTGGGGCCGGTTGCGATCTCCTTGACCGCGGTGGCGCTCATGATCTCCTCCTTCGGATCCCTGCATGCGAGCGTGCTCGCCAATTCGCGCATTCCGTTCGCCATGGCTCGCGACGGCTTATTTTTCCGCAGCCTCGCCCAGCTGTCGCCGCGCTCCAATGTTCCGGTAAGGGCCATACTGGCGCAGGCCGTCTGGGGCAGCGTGCTCGCGGTTTCCGGTACCTACGATACGCTCACCGATTCGGTCATCTTCGCCTCCTGGCTGTTTTATGGATTATCCACGGCATCTCTGTTCGTGTTCCGACGCACCATGCCCGATGCGCCGCGGCCGTATCGCGCCTTCGGCTATCCGGTCATTCCCGGTCTGTTTTTATTGGTGACGGCCGCCTTGCTGGTCAATACCTTCGTCGCGGCGCCGCGCCAGGCGCTGCAGGGCGTGGCATTGCTGCTCCTCGGCCTGCCGCTTTATTGGTATTGGTCGCGTCGCGCCCGACCCGATGGCTAGCCGGAACTATTCATGAATAGTTCCGGCTAGGGCGGAGGGCAGGCAGGGTTCAAGGCCAGCATGGACAGCCGGCGCTCGTCCCAAATCACGAACAGTCCGCTGGCAATGACGATGCCGGCGCCGACGATCAGACCGATCGACGGGGTTGCAGACCAGAATAACCAGTCGATCGCAAACGCCCAGAGAATCGCGGTGTATTCGAAGGGGCCGACTACAGACGGCGGGGCTCGCCTGAAGGCATCCGTCAGCCAGAATTGTCCGAGCGCGCCGGATATCCCGATGCCGGCAAGCCACAGCCAATCGCCGGGGAGCACGGAGCGCCAATCATCGGCCGCCAGTGCGCCGGATCCGATGCTGACCAGCATCAGATACCAAAACACCATGGACATGCTCGAATTGCTGCGTCCGAGCGCTCGCACGGTCAATGCGCTCAGCGAATAGCAGATGGTCGCCACTGCGGCCGCGGAAGCGGCGGCCAGGGACACGATACCCTTGCTCCAAGGCTGCAAGATCCATAGCACACCGCTCATTCCGACGACGATGGCGAGCCAGCGCCGGCCGGAGACCTGCTCGCCCTGCAGCGGCACCGACAGCGCGGTCATCAACAGCGGCGCCGCGAGGAACACCGAATAGGTCTGTGCCAGGGTCAAGCGATGCACGGCATACACGAAGCAAGCGAGCATCACGATGCCGAGCGCGGCGCGCCACAGGTGCAATAGGGGGATGGTGGCCCGCAGGCTGGCCCACGAGCGCTGCCAGCCGATCATCAAAACCAAGCACACCAGGGACGACAGGCAGCGCATGCACGACACCTGCAACGGCCCGTAATGGGCCGACAGCCGTTTCATGAGGGCGTCCATGATCGAAAACACGAATACCGCCGCGATCATGGCGGCGATGCCGCGCAAGCGTTCTCGAGGCGCCGCGCGCGAGCTCGTCGAAAGTGACAGCCCAGGAACACCCATATCACGCGGCTTCAGTGCGCCTGCGGGCGCTTGAAATGGTCCGACCGATCGATCGAATGGACGGTCGCATTCAAACGCGTGCCGCTACGCAAGATGGTGAGCGGCACATCGGTTCCCGCCGGACCCAAAGCCCAGAGTCGGCGATAGAACTCCGCCACGCCGCGGACCTCGTGTTCCGCAACGTGGCTGATCAAATCTCCCTCGCGAATATCCGCCAGGCGGGCCGGGCTGGTCTCCGCCGTACCGGTCACGTAGACCTTACCGCTGACCTCCACGGCATAGAGGCCAAGCCATGGCCGTGGTTGCCGCATTGCGCGACCGCGCGTGCGCAGGTCCTCGAGAATCGGTTGCAGCAAGTCGATCGGCACGAACATGTTGGCGTTCAATTCCTCCCCCGACACCACTTCGCGCACCAGCAAGGAGCCCACACCGACCAAGCCGCCGCGTTGATCGATCAGCGCGGCGCCCGACCAATGAGGATGCGCCGGGATGGTAAATATCGCCCTGTCCAGCAGGTACTCCCATGCGCCGGCAAATTCTCTTCGTGCAAAGACTTGCACGCTCTGCGGCTTGGAGAATTCCGGACAGCTCAGCACATAGCCGTGGCTTCCCGCATCCAACCCGTCGGTAGAGCCGAACGGCAGCGGCGGGACCGACAGTTTTTCGAGCGGCAGCACCAATCCGAAGCCGGTGACCGGGTCATAGGCCAACGCATGACCGGCCACCTCACGGCCCCGGTATGCGGTCAACCACACGTCGCTCGCTTCGGCGATCAGGTAGCCGATCGTCAGAGTCAATCCATCGGGGTCGATGACGATTCCGTTGCCGATGCGCTCCTTGCCCAATATCCCGGCCGTGGAAGCGTCCTCGGGAACCACGGCGCGCAGCTTGACCACCGATCGAGCCAGCGCCTCCAGGTCGATGTCGCTCAATGCAACCGAAGATGTCATGATCGGACGGTAGCGTGAACTTGCGCGGCTGTCACCCTTGGCTTTCGCCGAACCCCATGATCAATTAAAATCAAGACCTTCACTCATGAGATATCCACGTATCGCAACAGAGATATCCGCGTATCACGCAGGGTCCGCAAAGCGCGGAAAATCACGCCTTTCTTCCCAATGATAGGATCTCGAAAGATGCAAAACACAATCTCGCGTCGCGCAGTCATCAAAGGCGGGCTCATCGCAGGGGCGTTGGTTCCAGCAATGGGGCTCATCGGCAATTCGGCCGCCGCCGCCGCCCTGACGCCTCTTGACCCCAATGATCCGATGGCCAAGGCAGTCAAATACGCCCCCGACGGCAGCAAGGTCAACGCCAGCGCGAATCCCACTTTCAAGCCGACACAGAAATGCGCCAATTGTGCGCAATACCAAGGCAAAGCCAGCGATGCCTCGGCGGGCTGCAATATTTTCGCCGGCCACAGCGTTCCCGCAGGCGGCTGGTGCAATGTGTGGGCCCAAAAGTCGGGTGCCTGAACCGAAGACGCTTGAGCCTTGAGGACGCGCCGTTGTTACGGCGCGTCCCGCGCTGCGTTCAGGGCGCCGCGTAGACGATTTTGCCGCCCACCAACGTCATGGTCACGCGGGTCTTGCCGATGCTCACAGGGTTCACGGCGAAGATATCCTGGGACAACACCGCCAGGTCGGCCAATTTACCCACTTCCAGAGTGCCGACCCGGGTGTCGGCGAAGGCCGCGTAGGCGGAGCCCTGTGTAAAGGCGCGAACCGCGTCCTCGACTGAAATTCGCTCCTCAGGCACATACAGGGTGCCGGTCGGCAGCGCTCCGGCCTGCGCCGCGCCATCGACGGGTTCGCCGGCAACGTTGGCGGTATCGGCCGAGCGCCATATCTGGCGCGTCACCGTTTGTTGAATCGAAACGAACGGGTCGGGCGGCCAGGTGCACGGCCAGTCGCTGCTGAACGCGAGGGTGGCGCCGCTCTGTTCGAGGCTTTGCCAGCGATCCGACGGTATTTGATTCGCGGGATCGAAATTTGCCCCATCCTCGCCGCAGCAGAACGTCGGCTGCATGTCCGCCACCACGCCGAGCGCGGCAAAGCGCGGCAGGTCGGCGGCGTCGATGAGGTCCGCGTGTTCGATGCGCAGCCGGCGGTCGCGTTGACCGTGCGCCTGCTCCAAACGCTCGTAGGTATCGAGCACCATGTGCACGGAATCCGCCCGCAGCGCATGCGTCATGAGCTGGTAGCCGCGCTGATCGAGCTCCATCACCAGGGCCGCATAGTCTTGCGGCGCATAGACCAACGGCGGAATGAGCCCTGTGCTGCCGTCGGCAAAGAACTTGACCAGATCGGCTGCCACCCAATCGTCGTGATAAAGCCGGCGCGCCTCATCCAGGTCGGCGAGAAATTCCGGCGTGATGCGCTGCTGCACGGCGACTGCTCCGAAGGCGGTGCGCGTGCGCACCGTGAGGGCACCGCGATCGCGCAGCGTCGCATACAGGCGCACTTCGGCCAAATCGCCGGTGGCGTTGACGACGCTGGTGATGCCGAAACTATTCAAATAGCGGCTCGCCGCCTGCACCATCGTCAATTGGTCTTCCACGGGCACTCTCGTCGCAATGGCGCGGGCGGCCACCTGCATGGCCGCTTCGAGCAATACACCGCTCGGGCGACCGCTGGCATCCCGGATCACGCCGCGCTCCTCGTCGGCGTCCGCGAGCGGGCGGTCGGTCAGTCCCGCCATCGCGAGCGCCGCACCGTTCAGCCACAGCGCATGCTCGGAGGTATTGTGAATCACCACCGGCCGGTCGGCGACCGCCCGGTCGAGCAGCGCGTGCGTCGGGGTCGTCGGCGGCACGGTGCTGAAGTCGGCACGGCCGAACAGCACCCTGTCCTGCGGATGTTCGGCGGCATAGGCCCGCAAACGCTCCACCAGCAGTTCCGGCTTGTCCGGCGTGATGCTGGAGGAGGGCGTCGACAGATTGAGGCCATGCAATGCAATTGCGCCGTACAATAAATGCATGTGCGAATCGACGATGCCGGGAATCACTGTTTGTCCGTGCAGATCGATCACCCGGGTGTGCGCGCCGCGGCGCTTCTGGACATACGCATCGTCGCCGACGGCCTCGATGTGCGTGCCCGTGATCGCAAGGGCCGAGGCCCAGGGAGCTAGGCCGTTGCCGGTATAGATGTGGCCGTGAACGAGCAGCAAATCGCTCGCGACTGCGGCGCACTGCCAGCCCAATGCCAGCACCGCCAGCACAACTGCGCCGCGTTGACGATAATCTCTCATTCCCATCGGCGCCCGCTCCCCGGTTGTCGTCGAAGTATAACTGCTGGCGACAGAACTGCCTCGCGCCGGCGAAGTTGAGGTAAAATATTCTTTTAGGCCCGAGGCATCGCGCTCATGAGCGCCTATCGTGAATCCTCTGTCGGCGACCCCGCTGCTCCCGAGTCCCCGGCGCCGAGTGCCGCCGCGCGCGCCATGGTCGAGCGCCTGATCGAGTTCCCTACCGTGTCGCGGGACTCCAATCTGGCTCTCATCGAGTGGGTTAGGGACTATTTGATCAAGGTGGGGGCGAGCACTCGCCTCACTTACGATGCCAGCGGCAAGAAAGCCAACCTGTTCGCCACGTTGGGCGAGTCAAAGAAGCCCGGGCTGATTCTCTCCGGCCACACCGACGTGGTTCCGGTGGACGGCCAGAGCTGGGATACCGATCCGTTCGTGCCGGTCGAACGCGACGGCAAGCTCTACGCGCGCGGCTCGGCCGACATGAAGGGATTTATCGGCGTCGCGTTGGCGCAGGCGCCGAAATTCGTGGCCGCGCTGAACGCCAACCGGCTCGATGCGCCGCTGCACTACGCCCTGAGCTACGACGAGGAAGTGGGCTGCCTCGGGGTTCGCGAATTGATCCGCGACTTGGAGGAGAACGGCATTCGTCCGGCCGGCTGCGTGGTGGGGGAGCCGACGTCGATGCAGCCCATAATCGCCCACAAGGGCATGAATCGATTCCGCTGCGCGGTGCACGGGCGCGAGGCGCATTCGAGCTATGTGACGTACGGGGTCAACGCCATCGAATACGCCGCACGGTTGATCGTGTTCATCCGCCAGATCGCGGACCGGCTCGCGCAATTCGAGCAGCGCGACTACGGCTTTACCGTGCCGTATACGACGATGTCGACGGGACTGATTCGCGGCGGAATCGCCGCCAATGTCATCCCTAAGGATTGTGAGTTTCAGTTCGACATGCGCACGCTGCCGCAGGCATCCTCCGATGCGCTCTACCAGGAAATTCGCGCCTTTGCCGAACTCTTGACGCAGGAGATGCAGGCGATCGATCCCGAGTCGGGTATCGATTTGTCGTGGGCCAGTCAGACCGTCGGCCTCGCGGCCCAGGAAACCGATGCGATCGTACAATGGGCGATGCGGCTCTCCAGAAGCACTCAGGTGGGCAAGGTGTCGTATGGAACGGAGGCGGGGTTGTTCCAGAAGATGGGTGTTCCGAGCGTGATTTGTGGACCCGGCGACATTGCCGAGGCGCATCGGCCGAATGAATTCGTCGCACTGGCGCAGTTGGCGCGATGCGAGAAATTCATTGAGCGCATTCTCGAGACAGGGTACGCCGGATGACTCCCGCCCCGGTAAGGATCGTCAAGGGCGCGTGCCCGCACGATTGTCCCGACACGTGCGCTCTCGAGGTCCATGTCAAAGACGGCGTGGCCCTCAAAGTGACCGGATCGGCCGAGCATGGCCCTACTGCCGGCGTGCTCTGTACCAAGGTGGCGCGCTATACGGAACGAACCTATCACCCGGATCGATTGCTGCATCCGCTGCGCCGGATTGGCAAGAAGGGGGAAGGGCGCTTCGAGAGAATCAGCTGGGACGAAGCCATCGCGACGATCGCGACGCGCCTCGCCGCCGTCGCCGCGGACGATCCGCAGCAAATCCTGCCCTACAGCTACGCCGGAACCATGGGGTTGGTGCAGGGCGAGTCCATGTCCCAGCGCTTCTTCCACCGGCTGGGCGCCAGTCTTTTGGATCGCACCATCTGCGCCTCGGCGGGCTCCGCCGGCCACGCGATCACCTTGGGTTCTCGAATCGGAATCGATGTGGAGTTGGCCGATCAGGCCAAGCTCATCATCTTCTGGGGCTGCAACGCGATCACCTCGAGCGTGCATTTCTGGGCGCGCGCGCAGCAGGCCAAGCGCCTCGGCGCGAAACTCATCGCCATCGATCCTTACCGCTCACTGACGGCCGAAAAGTGCCACACCCACATCGCCCTGCTGCCGGGAACCGATGCCGCGCTCGCGCTTGGCCTCATGCACGTGCTCATTCGCGACGATCTCATCGATCACGACTACGTGAGCCGGCATACGCTGGGATTCGATGAGCTGTGCGAACGGGCGAGCCAGTACCGCCCGGAGCGGGTTGCATCGATCTGCGGGATCGAGACGGCGCAGATCGAGTCGCTCGCGCATCAGTATGCGACCACACGGCCCGCCTTGATCCGCGCTAATTACGGCCTGCAGCGCGTGCGCGGCGGCGGCATGGCGATGCGCAACATCGCCTGTCTGCCCGCGCTGGTCGGCGCATGGCGCGAGGCGTCGGGCGGCATCCTGGTCTCGACATCCGGCAACTTCACGATCGACAATCAAGCACTGTCGCGCCCCGATTTGTTGGCCGGTCGCACGCCGCGCACCATCAACATGTCGACCATCGGCCGCGCGCTCAACGACACGGCCGCCCCAATCCGGGCGGTCATCGTCTACAACTCCAATCCCGTGGCGGTGGCGCCGGATTCGGCGCGTGTGGCCGCGGGTTTCGCGCGCGAAGATTTGTTCACCGTGGTGCTCGAGCACTTCCAGACCGACACGGCCGACTATGCGGATATGGTGCTGCCGGCGACCACGCAGCTCGAGCACCTCGATGTGGTCAAGCCCTACGGCCACTACGATATGGTCGCCAACAATCCTGCGATTTGCCCTCTGGGCGAGGCCAAGCCAAATACCGAGATCTTTCGGTTGCTGGCCAAGGCCATGGGATTCACCGATTCTTGTTTCGACGATTCGGATGAGGCGATCGCCCAATCGGCCATCGCGGAGGATTGGGATTTCAATGCGGTGCGCTCCAAGGGTTGGAAACGCATAGGCGTCGCGAAGGGCGTCGCGCGATTCGCCGACGGCGGCTTCGATACCGCGTCGGGCAAGGTCGAATTTTTTTCCAGCGCGGCGCAATCGCTCGGACTCGATCCGCTGCCCGACTATATCGAACCGCTGGAGGATACCCGCAGCGAGCTCGCGCGCCGCTTGCCGCTCGCGATGATTTCTCCGCCGGCGCGCAATTTTCTCAACAGCAGCTTCGTCAACGTCACCAGTCTGCGGGCCACCGAAGGCGAGCCGTGGCTCGACATCCATCCCGACGACGCCCGAGCCCGCGGAATCGCCGAGGGGAGCTATGTGAGAGTCTTCAACGACCGCGGCAGCATCGAATTGCGCGCGCGGGTGAGCGATCGCGCGCGCCGCGGCGTGGTGGTAGCGTTGTCCGTGTGGTGGAAAAAGTTCACTCGTGACGGCAAGAATGCCAACGAGCTGACGAATGGCGATGTCCTCACGGATTTGGGACGAGCGCCGCTTTTTTACGATTGCCTGGTACAGGTGCAGCCGGTCTAAAGGGAGTCGAAGGGAATTCGATATAGCGAGGCACTTACCCATTAGCAGTAGGAGCGCTATGAACGGATCCAGCTCACATTGGCTCGCCGCATCGATCATGACTGCCTTCGCAGCGGGCGTGGAGGGCGCCGCTGCCTCCTACACACTCTGTCCAAGCGCCGCAGCACCCGCGGGTGCGTAGGTCGGCGCACCCTGGTGTTTCCCGCCCCTGGTACCTCCTGTAGGATTGCCCGGTACTGCGCTACGCATAAGTACGCCAACGGTATCCCAGCAATTCAAAGACAACAGGACATCATCCATGAAACTCAAGACTCTTCCGGCGGCGATTTTCGCATTGACGGCAGCCGGAGGAGCGGCGTTCGCGGAGGACTCGGCCGCCACCAGGCAGCCATCCTGGGAAGGCTTTTACGCCGGCGGCAACATCGGTGGAGCATGGAGTACCACCTGCGATACCTGGGAGCCGGGGAGTGTCATCAAGGGCACGCCGCCACTTGCCAATGCCTTTTACAATCGCAACTGTCCCAATAACAGCGCATTCATCGGCGGCCTGCAGTTCGGATACAACTTTCAGGTGGATCGGATTGTTTGGGGATTGGACTTCGATTACGACGGCTGGGCCACCAACAAGCACAACCGGTCGTACAGCTATACGGGAGCCACCCCTCCGCCCAACGGCACTTATATATTCAACGGCAATGTCAGCCCGAGCGGTTTCGGACTGATTCATCCGCGCATCGGCTACACGATCGATCAGTGGCTGCCCTACGTTACGGCCGGTACGATCATCACCGGCGGATCGCATAACAGCAGCGTGTCCTTCACTCCGACGGGCGCGTCCGCACCCACGGCCGGATTCAGCGGCGGTAAGAACTTTACCTCGACCGGCTGGATCGTCGGCGCTGGCGTCGAGTACGGGCTTACGGGCCCGTGGTCCCTCAAGGCCGAGTATCTGTACGCGAATCTCGGCAAGGGAAATAACACCACGACGACCTGCACCGCGTCGGCATCGGCCTGCGCGGCGTTCTCCAATTTTTCCCTCGACAGCATTCACAATAGCTTTACCGCCAGTCTGTTCCGGGTGGGCTTCAATTACCGCTTCGGCGGCACACCGGCCCCAGTAACCGCCGCGCCACCACCGCCGCCACCCCCGCCGCCACCGCCACCACCCCCACCGCCGCCTCCGAAGCCTGCGGCCCTGTGCCCCGACACACCCGCGGGCGTGGCTGTCGATAAGTTTGGCTGCCCCTGCGATGTGTCACAGGAAGTGCACTTCGCGACCGCTTCGGCGGACCTGACCGACGAGGACAAGGCGCTGCTCGATAAAATGATCGTGAACCTGAAGCGCTTGAACTTCGTCGACGGCGAAGTCGGCGGGTACACCGACTCGACCGGCAGCCCTGCCTACAATCAGAAGCTTTCGGAGCGGAGGGCTCAATCGGTCGCGGACTACCTGACGAGCCACGGCATCTCGGGCGGGCGACTGACGGTCAAGGGCTACGGCGAGGCCAACCCGGTGGCTGACAACAAGACTCGCGAGGGTCGTGCGCACAATCGCCGAGTGGTTGTGCATCGCACGGACTGCAACAAGTAACGGTATCGCAGTCTCGGCGGGCTGGCGCCCGTAGCCGCTGCGGGCTTTCGCGGCCAGCGCGGCCATCGGGCCGGATTGCGCTAACGCGCTCGAGGGTGCGATCGATGTCGATTGATTCAGCATTTGATTCTCTCGCTCTTGGGGTCGTATAACGGGCGCAGCGAGGCGGTCGCGGGGTGGCGCACACCCGCCACCTCGATCTCATAATCGTCGGCGCCGATGGCCGCGTCCGCGGCGCCCTTGGCGCCGCCGGCAGGGGCGGGCAGCGCCACGTAGCCGAGCCCCACAGCCGCACCGAGGGAGTGGCCGTACATACCGGAGCGGATGAACCCGGCGATCGAGTCGCCTCGCCAAATCGGTTCATTGTGATATAGCAGGGGATCGGGCGATTTCAGTTTGAATTGCACCAGGCGCTTGTGCACGCCGGATTCCCTCTGCCGCAGCAGCGCCTCGCGCCCGATGAATCCGCCGGGCTTGTCGAGCTTCACCGCAAAACCCAAGCCGGCTTCCCACGGCGTGTCCTCATCGGTGATGTCGTGCCCCCAGTGCCGGTAGGCCTTCTCCATCCGCAGCGAATTCAGGGCGTGATAGCCCGCATGCACCAAGCCGTAGCGAACGCCCGCGGCGACCAATTCGTCGTACACGCCCTGCATGAATTCGGTCGGCACATACAATTCCCATCCGAGCTCGCCGACGAAGGTGATGCGCGAAGCGCGCACCAGCGCATAACCTAACTCGATCACCCGGCTGGTCGCGAAGGGGAAGACCCGATCCGATACATCCTCCGGTGTCACCGACTGCAGCAGCTCGCGCGCCCGCGGACCCATCAGCGACAGCACGCCCATGCCGGAGGTCACATTGGTCAGCACGCAATGCGCTTGCCGGTCGATGTGCCGCTTGAGCCAGTTGAAATCCTTGCTTTCGGTTTCCGCACCCGACACGATCAAATACGCGCTCTCGGTCAGCCTCGTCACGGTGAGATCGGCCTCGATGCCGCCGCGCTCGTTCAGCCATTGGGTGTAAACCATCCTGCCCGGGGCCACCGCCACGTCGTTCGCGCACACGCGATTGAGCACGCGGGCCGCATCGGCTCCTTCGAGCCGAAACTTGGCGAACGAGGATTGGTCGAACAGCCCGACCGCACTGCGTACCGCGCGATGCTCATGGGCGCTGTACTCGAACCAGTTTTGCCGGCCGTAACTGTAGCCGTAGGAGGGCTCGACGCCCGCCGGAGCGTACCAGTTGGCCCGCTCCCAGCCGAAGGCCTCGCCGAAACACGCTCCCGCCCGGGCCAAGCGATCATGCAGCGCGGATTTACGAACGCCCCGTGCGGTTTCGTATTGGCGAAACGGCCAATGCGTCGCGTACAGAAGACCCAGGCTCTCCGATACACGCGCCCGCAAGTATTTGCGATTGATCTGGAACGGCATATTGCGCCGCACGTCGACTTCCCACAGATCGAGCGGCGGATGCCCGTCCCGGATCCATTCGGCGACGACCTTGCCGACGCCGCCGGCGGATTGCAGACCGATGGAGTTGAGCCCGGCCGCGACAAAGCAATTCTTCAGCTCAGTCGACTCGCCCAAGTGGTAGCGCACATCCGGGGTAAAGCTCTCCGGGCCGCAAAAGAATTTTTGAATTCCGGCGTGCTCGAGCGCCGGTATGCGGCGCATGGCGTCCATCAGCACCGGTTCGAAATGACTGAAGTCACCGGCGATCTCGCCGAAGGCGAAATCCTCGGGAATCCCCTGCGCGCCCCACGGGCGGGCATTCGGCTCGAAGGCGCCGACCAGCAGTTTGCCGGCGTCGTATTTGAAGTAACTGCAGTGATCGTAATCGCGCAGCACCGGCATATCCGAATGCAGGCCGGGCACATCTTGGAACAGCACATAGTAGTGTTCGCAGGCATGCAGCGGCACGGTGACGCCGATACTCGCGGCGAGATCCCGCGTCCACATGCCCCCGCACAGCACCACATAGTCTGCATCGATGCCGCCGTGCTCGGTGTCCACACCCGTCACCCGCCCGCCGTCATGGCGCATGGCCGTGACCTTGAGTTCTTGAAAAATGCGCACGCCCCCGTTGCGCGCGCCCTTGGCGAGCGCCTGAGTGATGTCGACCGCATTCGCGTAGCCGTCACTCGGAATGTGAATACCACCGATCACATCCTCGAGGTTGGCGAGCGGATACAGGGAATGAATTTCGGCGGGGGATACCACATTGACTGGCAGACCGAAAACCTTGGCCATGGAGGCATTGCGCTTCAACTCCTCCATGCGCCCCGGCGTGGTCGCAAGCGACAATGAGCCGCACTGGCGATAGCCCGTGGCTTGGCCGGTTTCGGCCTCGAGACCCCGGTACAACTCGCCCGTGTAGCGTGCGAGCTGCGTCATGTTGATGCTCTGGCGCAGCTGGCCAACCAGCCCCGCCGCATGCCAGGTGGTACCGCTCGTCAGCTGTTTGCGCTCGAGCAGCACCACATCGTTCCAGCCGAGTTTCGCCAGATGATAGGCCACCGAGCAGCCGATGACGCCGCCGCCCACGATGATGACCCGTGCGCGCTTTGGCAGATCGATCGTCACGTTCTAAACCCTCATCCGCGCATTGTCGGCATCGAATGCCGGGGCTGCCAGCACGCGGGCGCGGCGGCGCTCGCCCTGGATGAGCACGTCGAAAACGCTGCCCGGGGCCGAGTGACCCGGATCGACGCAGGCGAATGCGAGACTCTTGTTGACGCGATGACCGTAGCTCCCGGAGGTCGTGATGCCGATGCAGTCTTGCGCGGCGAGCACCGGCTCGGCGCCGCGCGCGTCGGTGTCGGTCGCATCGATTTCGATGTAGACGATCTTCAAAGGCCGCAGCGGTTGCGCGAGCGTCGCCGCCTTGCCCACGAAGTCGCCTTTGTTCATGTTGAAGAATCGCTCCATATCCGCTTCGAGCATGTTCAATTCGTTGGTCAGTTCGGTCGACCACGCTTTATATCCCTTCTCGATGCGCATGCTGTTGACCGCGTACAGCCCATAATTCGCGATGCCCAAGGCGCGGCCGCGTTCCCAGATCGCATCGTAAAGCGCGGCCATCGAACCGATCGGCGGATGCAGCTCCCAGCCCAGCTCGCCGACGTAGCTCACTCGCAAGGTCCGCACTAGGTGTCCGGCGACGCTGATTTCGCGGGCGGTGAGCCATGGGAATTCCGCGCTCCCCAGAGGCGCATCGGTCAACTCGCGCAGCAGCTCGCGCGAACGAGGCCCGCTCAACACGAGCACGCCGCGCTCCTCAGTGACGTTGTCGATGCGCACCTTTTCGTCGGGCCGCAGGCTCTGCCTCAGCCAGTCCTGATCGCGCAGTTCCGCGGCGGCGGCGGAGAGCGCATAGAAGCGATCCTCGCCGAGGCGGCTCACCGTCATCTCGCCGTAAATGCGTCCGGCCGGAGAGAGCATGTGCACCAGCGCGATGCCCCCGATTTTGCGGGGTATCCGAGCCGCGCAGACGCGGTTCAAAAACGACTCGGCGTGAGGCCCGCTGATGTCGCACTTGGCAAATCCGGTCAAATCGAGGACCCCCACACGCTCATGAACGGCGGCGACCTCGTCGCGGATCACCTCGAACACATTGTTGCGCCGGTAGCCGCAGTCTTCCTCGCGTCCGTCGAGCGAAAACCATTTCGGGCGCTCCCAACCGAAGGTTTCGGTGTATACGCAGCCTCGCGAGCGCAGCGTCTGGTACAAGGGGCTCATCTTGCGGGGCCGGCCCGCCATCTCTTCTTCACCAGGGCGCCGCGTGGTGAAGGTGAGCCGATAATCCAAGAACACCTTGTCGCGCACATATGATTTGTCGGCAAACGGGCCGAAACGCCGCGGATCGAACTCGGTCATATTGATTTCCGAATCCCCGTGCAGCATCCACTGCGCCAGGTACTTGCCGCAGCCGCCGCCTTGCGCAATACCGAACGAGGTGCCGCAGCACATCCAGAAGTTCTGCAGACCCGGCGCGGGCCCTAGCAGTGGCGCGCCGTCCGGGGTGTGCGGGATCGCACCGTTGATGACGCGGCGAATCCCGCCTTCGGCGAATAGGGGCATGCGTTCCATCGCGCGTTCGAGCCACGGAGAGATGCGATCGAGCTCATCGGGGAATAACTCATTGGAGGATTCCCACTCCGGATATCCCCGAGGCGCCCATGCCTCGTGCAATCCCGTGCTCTCGTAGACGCCGATCAACCCCGATTTTTGCTCCTGACGAAAATAGCCGGAGGTATAGGAATCGCGCATCACCGGGATCTCGACCTGGCGTTCAACGAAGGCCGGGATCGGATGCGTCACGATGTAGTGGTGCTGCATGTTGGTGATGGGCGCGTCGCTGCCGACCATGGCGGCGACCTCGCGGGCGTAACAACCGGCGGCATTGACGACCATCTCGGCGACGATGGTGCCTTTCTCGGTGACAACCTCCCACTCGCCGCTGTCACAACGGCGGATATCGGTGACGCGGTTGTGACGCAGCACGGTCGCACCCAAATCCCGCGCCGCTTTCGCGAGCGCATTGCAAAGACCGGAGGGATCGCCGTGCCCGTCATCGCGTGTCCAGGCGGCGGCCAGCACCTTGTCCGTGGTCAGAAACGGATTCAGGCGGCGGATCTCATCGAGACCGACGATATCCATGCTGAAGCCGATGATCTTCGAGAAGCCGTAGACGTATTTCAGCCAGGCGAGCTCGTGCTCGTTGTTCGCCAACCGCAACCCGCCGCAGGGGTGCCAGCTGACGTACTGTCCGGTCAGTGCTTCCAGACGAGGGTACAACTGGTTGCTGTAGGCATGGATCTTCGCGAGGTTGTAGCTGCCGGTGATGCTGGGACATTGCCCGGCGGCGTGCCAGGTGGACCCCGAAGTCAGTTCGCTCTTCTCGACCAGGACCGTGTCCGTGCAGCCTTCCAGGGCCAAGTGGTACAGCAGGCTTGCGCCCATCATCCCGCCGCCGACGACGACGACGCGTGCGTGTGTTTTCATTTAAGACCGATGAGTTGTATGAGAGAGGGCATTGGCCACAATAAATTGGTCCTCATCCGCAGGCAACCCAGTATTTTGGTACCTTTGGCTATAAAATTTTCGTAGGAGAGCCCTCTTGACCAAAATCAGGCCGGTTGTCGGGTTGCCGACATTGACCTGGCTTCGTGCCTTCGAGGCGGCTGCCCGAACCTCGAGTTTCACCGCGGCGCGGCGGACCTCGCGTACCAAGCCATGGAGATGAGCGCTGAGCCGCCGAAGAGCATATTGACGCCCACCACCAGGCCGAGGATCCACACGGCAGTGCCCGGCAGGCCGAGAAATATGAACGCCGCCAAGATAAGATCGATGATCCCGCTCGCGAGCAGCATGCCCCAGTTGCCGGAGGCATTGCGGCGGTGATGCAACGCCAACATGATGGACGCGACTCCCTCGAACAATAAAAACACGGTCAATATGAGTGTGAGCGAGAAGACGCCCGACAAGGGCCACGCAAGGAGTATGACCCCGGCAGCGATTCCGAGGATCGCGGAAAACAGCGACCACCAAAACCCGGGCGCGCTGCGCATGCGAAACGTGCTGATCAAACCGACGATGCCGCTCAACAACACGACCCAACCGATGACGATCTCAACCGCGAAGGTGGCCATGACCGGAACCACCAACGCGATAATCCCCAAGATGACGAGAATGATGCCCTCGCTTAAAAAAAGCCCCCAATGATCATGCAGCGAGGTTGCTACCGCCGCCTGGATTTTCTTCAGGTCATGTGGGTTGATCGCCATGGTCGAAACTCCTAGGGTGCCGCTGGGTGCGTGTACTTGAGCTTCGCAAAGCCCAGATGGCAATTAGACCAATTTGTTAATGGCAATATTTATAATGGGTTATAGATACTATTTAATGTTATTATTTACTACATCCATGCTCCGCCAGGCTCGCTTGCGGCGCGCTTAAAGCGTTGCGTCTCGCGGATTAAGTACACTTCGGGAAATTATTGCACAGCAACCCTTAAGGATTTAGACCCCTATGGCAAGAGGCGGCGGCAGCGGATTTGGACTTGAGGATTTGCCGAGGATATCGCACGGCAAGGGATCTTATCTTTACGACGAGGCGGGGCAGCGCTACATCGACGGTTCGGGAGGCCCCGCCGTGTTCTGCGTCGGGCACGGTCATCCGGAAGTCAATGCGGCGGTCGCACGCCAGATGGATGCGGTCGCCTACGGCTATCGGTATTTGTTCACGAGTTCGGCCTTGGAAGCCTTGAGCGAAATGCTGCTGCGAGTCTCCGGCAACTGCTTCACGGAAATCGTGTACGGCGGCGACGGTTCCGAAGCGGTTGAATCCGCGCTCAAGGTGGCTTTGCAGCACTTCGCGGCGCGCGGCCTGATGAAAAAGCGCCGCTTCATCTCACGCGACAGATCATGGCACGGCGACACCCTCGGAGCGCTGTCGATCTCGGGCTTTGCCGCGCGCCGCCGCGCGTTCGAGGGCAGCCTGCTCGAGGTCGCGTTCGTTTCTGCCGCGAATGCCTACCGGCCGCCCGACGGATGTTCCGCGGCTTCGCTTTCGGGCTTTCTGGCGGCCGAGCTCGAACAGACCATTCTCGCCCTGGGACCGGACACGGTGGCGGCATTCGTGTTCGAACCCATCGTGGGAGCCGCCGCCGGGGTGGTGCCGGCGCCTCCCGGATATGCGGCCGCCGTCCAAGCCGTGTGCCGCAAGTACGATGTATTGCTGATCGCGGACGAAGTGATGTGCGGCGCCGGCCGCAGCGGCACGTGGCGGGCCCTTCAGCATGACGGCGTGGTGCCCGATATCATGAGCATCGCCAAGGGATTGGCGGGCGGCTACATTCCCCTCGGGGCGACGCTGGTCACAGCGGCGGTCTCGGCTCCCATTTTCAGCGAGCATGGGGCGTTCATGACCGGTCACACATTCTCCGGTCACACGGCCGCATGCGCCGCCGGACTTGCGGTACAGCGCATCATCGAGCGCGACCAATTGCTCGAGCGGGTACGCACGGCGGGCGCGGCATTCCAAGAAGCCGTGCGCAACTCGCTGTCAAAATTCGATGAGGTCGGCGATGTGCGCGGACGCGGTTTCTTCGTCGGCATCGAGTTGGTGCAGAATCGCAAGACACGCGCGCCGTTTCCGCAGGCGAGGGGCTTAAGCTACGATATCGGCCGGCGCGCATTCGCCGACGGCCTCATATGCTATCCGTGTTCGGGCAATGTCGACGGCGCGGCCGGCGACACCATCATCCTTGCGCCGTCCTACAATGCGAGCGACTCGGAGCTCGAGGAGATCACATCGAAGCTCGCCCGCGCGGTCGATACGGCCTTAAGCGGCGGATGACGCGCAATGCGCGAAGCGGCCGGCCTCGCGGCGATACCTCTGGCGATACTTCTGTCGATGCCATCGACCTTGGACGCCGCGCCGCCCGCAAGCGGTGCCGCGGGCGGCGCGTTCGATGAGGCTGCGGCCGCGCGCTTCGCCGCCCTCGCGCTCAAATGCCTGCACGATGAGTACCCGAATCATCTCTCGGTCACGGTCGACAGCGGCGCCGACGTGCGCCCCCCGCATGAACTGACACCGGCCTTCTACGGTTGCTATGACTGGCATTCGGACGTGCACGGACATTGGCTGCTGGTGCGCCTGCTGCATTTGTTTCCGAACGTGCCGTTCGCGCCCGCGGCGCGGGCCGCGGTCGAGCGCAGCTTGACCGGTAAGAACATTGCCGGAGAGATCGCCTATCTCAAGCCCGCGGATCGCGCCTCGTTCGAGCGGCCCTACGGTCTTGCGTGGCTGCTGCAGCTGTGCGCGGAGCTGCGCGCCTGGGACGATCCGCAGGCGCGGCGGTGGTCCAACGAACTTAAACCGCTCGAGACCGAAGCCGCCGCGAGACTCAAGAAATGGGTGCCGAAGCTGCACTATCCGATTCGAATCGGCGAACACGATCAGACCGCCTTTTCCTTCGGTCTGGTCTGGGACTGGGCGGGCGTCGCCGGGGACCAGACAATGCGCGACGTGCTCGCAGAGGCGGCGCGGCGGTTTTATCTCGCGGACCGCAACTGCCCGCTCAATTACGAACCGTCCGGCGAGGATTTTCTTTCGCCCTGCCTGGCCGAAGCGGACTTCATGCGCCGGGTTCTTGACCAACAGGCATTCGGCCGCTGGCTGTCGAAATTTCTTCCGGGAATTCCGGCACAGGCGAACCGCGTATGGCTGCAACCGGCGATCGTGACCGACCGCGCCGACCCGAAGCTTGCACACATCGACGGGCTCAACTTAAGCCGCGCCTGGATGCTCGAAGGCATCGCCCATGGCCTCGCACCGGACGATCGCCGGGTGCGCGCGCTGCTCTCGGCCGCCAAACTACATCGCGACGCGGCTCTTCCCGCCGTGACGGGGGAGCATTACGAGGGCGGTCACTGGCTCGGTACGTTTGCGGTGTATTTGACCAGTGAGGCGGGAATGCACTGAGGACTCAGGCGAGCGCGAGTTCGGCAGCGACCAGATCCTCGAGCGCGGTACCGACGCTTTTGAAAATGGTGATAGCCTTCGGACTCGAGCGCTTGAAGGATCCCGATGCGAGTTCGGACAACTCCCCGCGCACGGCGCTCTGATCGATGACACCGCGGACGATGGCGCCCATAATTTCACCGGATTCGCGGAGTGCACCGGCGCGAGTGTCGACGAACAGCTCGGCGCGCGCGATCGCCTCGTCGTCGGTCTCGCACATATCCGCCGTATAGGCGCCGACCAAATCCAGATGTTGTCCGGCCTTCAGCCAGGCGCCGCGCACCAGCGGTTGGCGCGAGAGGGTGGCACAACTCACCACGTCGGCCCACCGTACGGCCGCCTCGAGATCCTCCGTACATTCTAAAGCGACATCAGTGCGCGCCAGGGACACCGCCAATGCGCGCGCGCGCTCCGCATGCCGTCCCCAAATGCGTACCTCGCGAATCGGCCTCACCAGCCGGTGACTCTCGATGAGGTGCGGCGCAAGCCTGCCGGTGCCCACCATCAAGAGTCGCGACGCATCGGGCGAGGACAGGTGCCGGGACGCGAGCGCGGACGCGGCCCCGGTACGCCGCAGCGTCAATTCCTCGCCGTCGAGAATGGCGCGCGCTTGACCGGTCGCGGCATCGAGCAGTAAATAAATGGCGCACACCGCCGGCAAACCCTTTTGCGCGTTATCGGGATAGACGCTCGCGATCTTGATCCCGAGTGCGCCGCCCGGATTCCACGCCGGCATCATCAGTAATGTGCCCCCGCTTTCGCCGGGGACCGCGGACTCCACATGATGGCGCCAGCGCGTCGGCACCGAGCACGGCTTGCGAAAGGCGCCATCCAGCGCATCGATGAGAGCCCGCCGATCCAGGCGCCGGGCGAGTTCGGCGGCATCGAGTTGTAGCATCGGCAGATTAGATCACATTGACTTCGCGCAGCGGCGCATTCGCCAGGAAGCGCGCATAGGACAGGGGGGTGAGATCGAGCGAACGGTAGCCGCCGAATGAGATCAATTCGGCGAGTCCCCGACCGATGCCCGGCGCTTGTTGCAAGCCGTGGCCGCTGAAGCCGCTCGCCAGCAGCAGATTCGGAATGCCAGGGACCGGGCCCACGAACGCGTTTTGATCGAAGGTATTGTAGTCATAGTGTCCGGCCCAGGCGGAGGTCATACGCACCGCCTCGAACGCCGGAACGCGGTGCGCCAGTACCGGCCAGGCATGGCTTTCGAATAAGGCGAGATCAACCTCGAAGTCGTCCGGCGCCACATCCGGATCGGGATTCGCGGGAGGCCCGCACAGGAATCGATCGCGATCGGCGCGAAACCAAAGTCCAGAGGGGTCGATGACCAGAGGGCAGTTTGGAATGGACACGGGGCAGGTGAATACGAATACGCTGCGCTTGCGTGCGAACACCGGCAGATCGACTCCCACGCTCGCAGCCAATGCGCGAGAGCGTGTGCCGGCGGTGTTCACGGCGAATCCGCAGGCGATGGGACCGGTTTCTTGCAGGGTCGCGGCGAGGATTCGCCGATCCGCCGACAGCTTGAATCCGGTCACGCGGTCCCGCACATAGTGCACGCCGCTGCGTTCGTTCGCGCCACGCAGCGCCGCAAGCAGCGCGTGACCGTCAAACCAGCCTTCTACGCCGGCGGTATCGGAGCCGGCCGCGAGATCCGCGGTGTTGAGCCACGGGTAGCGGGCCGCAAGCGCTTGTTGATCGCGAAGAGTAACCGGAACCGAGGCCGACTGCTGAATCGCGACCCGCTCCGCGAGTGCCGCTCGGCCTTCAGCAGTGGCGAGGAACAGATAACTCGATTCGACCAGTCCCAAGTCCTGGCCCATCCCGGCGTGCGCCCAGCGCCGCGGCGCATCGCGCAGAAACTGCATACCGAACGAGGACAGCGCGGTGTTGAGCGGCGTGGAGAACTGCTGGCGAATGGAGCCGACCGAGCGCGTGCTCGCGGCCTCGCGGTAGCCCGGATCGGGCTCTGCCACCAAAATGGATCCGTGAAATTCGGGAATGGCGCGCAAAAAATAGGCGCACGCCGATCCCATCACCCCACCCCCTGCGATCACGACGTCGAACTCGGTGCGCAAAGCCTTGGGCTCCATGAGGCTTTAGGCGCGGATGCGCAGATTCTTCGGGTCGTAAAGCGGCGGGAGCGATGCGCGGGCGTTCACTCGCGCCATGCTAAGCTCGATTTGATAGCGGCCGGCGTTGACGTATTGGTCACTGCAGCCCTCAGGGTTCGCCACATAGCCGAGCGCAACGGCTGCGCCCAGGGTATGTCCGTACATGCCCGATGTGACGAAGCCGACGCGTTCGCCGTCCCGATAAATGGGTTCATTGTGATAAATCAGCGGCTGCGGGTCTTCCAACAAGAACTGGACCAACCGCCGTCGCGGCAATCCGGCGTCGCGTTGCGCGACCAGCGCCTCCCGACCGATGAACCCGCCCGGCTTGTTCCAATCGCAGGTGAACCCCAAACCCGCCTCCAAGGGCGTGTCCGCGGGACCCAAGTCGTGCGACCAATCGCGATAGGCCTTCTCGATCCGCAAGGAGTTCAGCGCGTGGTAGCCGCAGTGGCGCAGCCCGTGCGCCTTGCCGGCTTCGATCAACGCGTCGTACACCGGCAGTGCGAACGGAGTCGGTATGTAGAGCTCCCAACCGAGTTCGCCGACGTAGGTGAGCCGTAGGGCGAGCACGCACTGGTAGCCGATGCGCACCTCCCGGCAGGTGGCGAAGGGAAATCCCGCGGGCGAAAAATCATCCGTCGATACCGCGCCGAGCAGCGCACGCGCGATGGGGCCTTGCACATTGAGCATCGCGTACGCGTCCGATAAATCGGTCACGGTGCAAAACGCGCCATCGGGAATATGGTTGCGAATCCAAGCTTCGACATGCGTTTGGGTGAACGCCGCCGTGACGATGAGGAACCGCTCGGCGGCAAGGCGGGTAACCGTCAGATCCGCTTCGATGCCGCCGGCGCCGTTGAGGAACTGGGTGTACACACAGCGGCCTAAGGCCACATCGAGATTGGCCGTCGCGATGCGATTCAGCACGCCGACCGCATCGCGACCCTGCACAATGAGCTTGGCGAAGGAGGATTGTTCGAACACACCGACGCGCTCGCGCACCGCCGCGTGCTCCTCGGCATTGTTTGAAAACCAGTTCTGCCGGGCCCAACCGTAAGCGTAGGAGGGCGCTTGTCCGGGCCGCGCATACCAATTCGGGCGCTCCCAGCCCGCCGACTCGCCGAAACAGGCGCCGGCGGCCGCGAGCCGATCGTGAAGGATGCTCTTCTTGACGCCGCGCGCGGTGGTCCACTGGCGAAACGGCCAGTGGTCTTGATAGCCGATGCCGAGCGACTCGACGATGCGATCCTGCAAATACCGGTCGTTGTCCTGCCATGGATGCATGCGCCGCAGATTCACCGACCACACATCCATGGGCGCCTGCCCCTCGAGGATCCATTGCGCCATCACGAATCCGGCTCCACCGCCCGAGAGGATGCCGAGCGAATTGAATCCCGCGGCCACGAAGAAATTCTTGAGGTTCGGCGCCTCGCCCATCAAATAATTGTGGTCGGCGGTGAACGACTCGGGTCCGCAAAAGAGCAGCTTGATTCCCGTCTCGAGAAGACACGGCACCCGCCGCATCGCCTTGTCGATATACGGGTACATGCGCTCCCAGTCTGGCGGTATCTCGCCGAAGCCAAAGTCCTCGGGCACCCCGCTCGTGGCCCAGGGCTGCGCCACCGCTTCGAACAGACCGACCATGATTTTGCCGGCCTCCTCTCGAATGTATGCCGAGTTGCCGGGATCCCGAAGGATCGGGAGCATCGGATGCACGCCTGGCACCGGTTCCGAGATGAGGTAGTAATGCTCGGCCGCCTGCAGCGGCACGTTGACTCCGGCCAGGCGACCAACCGCCCGAGCCCACATGCCGGCGCAATTGACCACAATTTCAGCCCTGATCTCACCCGCCGCCGTCCGCACACCGGTGGCACGGCCCTGATGCGTGAGGATTCCGGTAACCCGCGTGTTTTCAAGAAATCGAGCGCCGCCGAGTCGGGCGCCCTTGGCGAGCGCCTGGGTCACGTCCGTCGGATTGACGCGCGCGTCATTCGGGAAATAGAACGCCGCCTCGAGGTCGCCGACATCGGCCAGCGGCCACATGCTCTTGACCTCGTCGGCGGTGATTTCGTGCGCTTCGACGCCGAAACCTTTTGCCATGTGAACGCCGCGGCGCATCTCTTCGGCCTTGTCCGCGGTCATCGCCAACTGAATGGAACCGCAGCCGATGAGCCCCGTCGCCTGTCCGGTCTCCGTTTCGAGCTTGCGATAGAGGTCTTGGGAATATTTGGCGAGCCGTGTCTGCGTTTCGGTGTCGCGCAGGGAAGTCAGGAGGCCCGCCGCATGCCAGGTCGTACCCGCCGTGAGCTGCGCCTGCTCGAGCACAATGACGTCGCGGCATCCGAACTTGGTGAGGTGATACGCGATCGAACAGCCGATGACCCCGCCGCCGATGATGACCACGCGCGCTTGTTCCGGCAGAGTGTTCTCGCTCATGTGATACCCGCTAACCTTCGTGAGACCCACCAGGACCCGCGCGAATGACGAATAGACTCGCCAGGAAATAGATCATGGCCGCGACCCCAGCCGCCGGCAGCGAGGCGGTCACGTACGCATACGGGCCACGCGATTGGTAGGTCAGGGGATTGAGCAAGCTCACATAAGTACAGCAGCCCGCGGCGAGCGCGCGCATGCAATGCTCCCGTATCAACGTTCAATTGAGAACTGTAGCGTACAAAATGGCGTTCGAGATATATTTTGAGCCGTGAATACGCCTATAACGCCCTTGCAAAGCGCTTGCCGCAGGCGCGCAACGCCCGCGCGCCGCGCTGTGATCGCATTCATGTTGGGCATTGCGGCCCTGATGCCCGCTGAAATCGCCTGCGCGACCCGCTTCGCGAACGTCTACTACGACCCCAGCACGGATCAACTGGTGGTGGCGATGATGTACAGCGGCACGAATCCCGATCACACGTTTTCGCTGAAGTGGGGACGATGCAAAGCGGCGGCCGACGGCGGCATGCCGCAAATTTCCGCCAACGTGATCGACAACCAATGGCAGGATGCGGAGCAAACCGTTTACCAAAAAACCACGCGTTTCAGTTTGAGCAAATTGAAATGCCGGCCCGTCAACGTCACGTTGAGATCGGCGCCAAGATTCATTTACATGCTGCAGATTCCGGCGCCTTCCGCCCCGGCGCAGCCATAGCGCCGCTGCGGCAATTTAGGGATCGCGGGCCCACTACGTACATATCCGAATCTACCCGCTGCGGGGCGAAGCGCATACTCCGAGCCGACGCGAGGAACGAAGGACGTGCCGATCAGGCGCGAAGAAGGCGATTGATGGCTGAGCGGGCGGATCGCAAAACGGTGTCCCTGCGGGCTGCGGCGGCCGGTGTGCCGGTACTCATACCCGTGGCCATCTCGGCCCGCCACGTCCACCTGACCGAATCGGTCATCGAGACCCTGTTCAGCGACAAATACCGGCTCCATACCCATGCCGACCTGGTGCAGCCCGGACAATACGCCGCCGAAGAATGCGTGACCTTGGTCGGTCCTCACGGACGGATACCGCATGTACGCATCGTCGGGCCGCCCCGAGCGGTCAATCAGGTGGAAATATCCCGAACCGATGCCCTCACGCTCGGCATCAATGCGCCGGTGCGCGAGTCGGGAGATCTCGCGGGTACTCCGGGTATCGTTCTTCAGGGTCCCCGCGGATCCGTGACACTCGAATCCGGCGTCATCTGCGCGCTGCGCCATGTTCATATGTGTCCCGAGGAAGCGGCTCGACTTGGTTTCAAGGATCAGGATCGTATTCAAGTGGCCGCGCAAAGCGCAGATCGTCAAACGCTGTTTCAGAATGTGGTGGTGCGCGTATCCCCGACCTATCGGTTGGAAATGCACTTGGACACCGATGAGGGAAACGCGGCGGGGCTGCGCTCGGGAGACCCCGTCGTACTGCAGTAATCGCTCGACGCCGCGCCGGCATACCACGGTGAGATGAAATTATAATGTTATATATCAGTTAATTATTATAATTATTTCGCGTTATTTATAGGACATGAAACTCGAATATCGTTACGGCGCATCCACATCGTAGCCTTTGGCGCGCAGCTCATCGAGCAGCCCGCCGTGCCCGAGCAGCATATCGATGTTGACGACCGCCAAGGTTGTCCCGCCGCGGTGCAATCGCTGCTCCAAGGACTCGAGCCAGGTCCGATGCACACGAGCGATGAGATCGCCCGCGGCGGAGCCGGAGTCGAGCGCGGCGAGGCACGCATCCACTTCCGCTGGCTCATGCAAGTTCTCGATGCGCTCCACGTTACCCGTCGCCCAAGCTTGCGCCCGGTCAATCAATCGCGGTAGGCCGCTTTCGATGGTCACCAAGGACGCTTCGACACAGGTGTTCTCGGTCGCGGGCTGCATGGTCTTGAGCGCGTCCAGCAAATCGCCAACGCCGGCAATTCTCACTTCCTCGACGCGAACGCCATGCTTGCGGGCGAGCGTGCGTACGGCGGCGCCCAAATCCAAGCGGGCCGACAAACCGACCTGATGAAACGCGGCCTGCTGCAAGAACGCGGTGGCGATGATGGGTCGATAGCGTTCCCACTTCGTGGAGTCACTGGTGAACTTAGCCCGTTGCAGCGAGAACCTCTGATGAAGATTCGCCGGCAGCACATCCTTGAGCCGCTTGCCGCCGCCGACCATCAACAGCTTGTGTTCGGTGATCAGCAGCCAGAGAATCCTGACGATGCCGATTTCGAGGGGCTTGGGCACCAGCACCATGTTGGTCGTGCCGAGTATTTGCTCCACCTGCTTCGAGCGCCAGGTAATACCTTTGGGCAAGGGCGATAGGCTGCCCAATATCCATAGGTGCGCGCTGCCGCGGTGCACGTGCCACATTCCGGGCCCGGTGCGTTCGCCGGTCACGACGAGTTCGTCCAACTGCGTCGATGCCTGATCGGCCCCGTGCGCGCTCGATGGCCAATTGCCGGCCAGCAAAGAAGCTGCGATGAATAACAGTGCTGGTGCTCGCTTTCGCATCGATAACATTAATTCTACATGCTGGCATGGGCTCAATCACTCGGCGCCAGCGCAGCCAAGATCGCATCGGCGGAGAGGCCGTCGATTTCCAGTATTTTTCTGCGGCTCGCGGCTCCCGAAACGACGCACACACAGCGTTTCGCGATGCCGAGCTGCGTGGCAATGAAATCGATCAAGGCGAGATTGGCGGCATTTTCGACCGCCGGCGCCGCGATGCGGACCTTGATCAGGCCGTCATGCGTTCCGGCCAGCTCCGTCTTGGAGGCGCGCGGTTGTACGTAGACCTCGATGCGTACCGGCCGCAGAGATCACCTCATTCTTGATTGCAATGTGATTGATTTCCCGTCCACCACGAAGCGCCCGAAGCCTTGATGGTGGATGGTCTTGGAGTTGCGTTTCGCGGGATCGATCCACGCCTTGAGTACTTTCAAGACGAAGAGATTATGCGTGCCGACGAGACGAGTATTGACCACTTTGCATTCGAGATTCGCGAAGCATTCGGCTATCAACGGCGCAGCGACGCGTTTGGCGGGTATCGGTGTTAACGCGAACCTGTCGAACTTCGCCACATCGCGACCCGAGCAGTTGCCGATCTTGACCACCGTCGCTGCCAGTTCAATCCCCGGAATGGCGAGCACGCATTCTTTCGTGGCCCTCAACGCATTAAAGCTGTAATCCGCGTTGCTGACGACACAGGCGATGAGCGGGGGCTCGAAGTCGACCATCATGTGCCACGACATCGTCATGACATTGACGTGCCCACGTTGAGCAGTGGTCAACAGCACCACCGGGCCCGGTTCGATCAATTGGTAGACTTTCGACAGGGGCAGCGCCTTCATGGCGCCAACACCCGCGCCCCGTCGCTGGGACCCTGAAGGAGTGCGCGATTTAATACGCTTGTCGGATATGGGGACGCGATTACGCACGGGATTGCAACGCGGATTTATTTGTACCGTTGAATTCTTGGCGGAGAATTTGGCTTATCGATAAGCTACAGTGTGGCAATTAACCTTGGGCAGTGCAAACCGTGCGATGCAAGTCATCTCCTTTAAAAACACCCTGTTGTTCAAGCGCGGCATATGGCTCAGTGCCGCTGCGCTGATCGCGTTCGTGGTGGCTCCTTCCGCGCTCAACGGCGGTCTGTGGCGCAACCCCGTGCCAAATTGGGGTGCGGTGTGCATTCTCGGC
>Ga0209415_10002978_pt1 | contig 31650 bp, 33 predicted proteins | sample PeaSoiSIISIP2007_FD_187696 | JGI IMG/M metagenome (GOLD analysis project Ga0209415, IMG submission 187696) | Peat soil microbial communities from Weissenstadt, Germany - SII-SIP-2007 (SPAdes) (version 2) | ecosystem: Environmental > Terrestrial > Soil > Wetlands > Peat | place: Germany... | reverse complement strand
TCGGGGTCAAGTCGAAGACCCCCAAGTCCCGCAGTCGTCCGCAGGACGGTCATTCCCAGGTTCAGTCCTGCGTTCAGCTGACGGTCGAGCGACCATCCACACTTCGCGCAGTCGAACCGGATCCCCACCCTTCTTCGGCGTTCTGATATCTCGCCACATTTCGGGCAGGTGCGTGAACTGAGATACGGGTTGACCCAGAGGATCGGAACGCCCCGATCCTGAGCCTTGTAGGCGAGTTGTCGGTGGAACTCGGAGCGGGGCCAGGAGGAGAGGCGCCGACGAAACGTGCGGGACCCCAGAGCTGGGGGGCGACCCCGTCCCCCCCGCCGTCGAGGCCGGGGAAGGTTTGTGAGGTCTTCGAGTGCGAGGGCCGAATGGTTGGCGGCCAGTCGGTCGATCAGACGTCGGGTTAGCTCGTGGAGTCGCGATTGGATCCGGTGCCGCTCCCGCATCCCCTCCCGACCGAGAAGTCGACGGGACGTTCGACGGTCGTGAGCCTTCTTCCGACCAAGATACCGTCGTCGACCCACGTGCCGGAACTGAAGTTCTCGGATCTCGGGGAAGAGCAATCGAACATAGCCCGCCGATTCGGGGGTGACCTGAACCCCATCCAGCGACGACTCGTTCGTGTCGAGGGCGACCAGGGAAGTGGGGATATACGGCTCGGGCCCCTTCTGCGTATAGACCAGGACAACTCGATGGAGTCCGATGTAGACCTGGGTCACCCGATGGGTCGGGTCAGCAAGCACCCGCCGGTGATGGTCGGAGACTGGGACAGTGAGGGAAGTCCACTCCCCTCTACGAAGCGAGAGGCGCAACCTCCCGAAGTCCAAGTCGAAGTGGAAGGACTTCTCCGGGACTCGTACGAACAGCCTTCTGACGTACGGGACTCGGGAAACCACGCCATCCCGAAGTCGTCGACGGTGTCCACCTGCGAGGGAGCGAGCGACGTCTGCCGCGGCGAGGCCGATAGTGCCGGTGACGCGCGTCTCGAGGGCTCGAGTGCGCGCGTATCGGGAGATCGCGCCCCGGGAGGTCATCCGGGTGCGGAGCATTTCGCGAAGGCATTCGTTGACGAGGAGACGAAAGTCTACCATGAGACCCAGAACGGGGGGAGGAACGGCCGTCGAACGAGGAAGGGACCCGGACGGGGGCCAGGTCGACGGGCCCAGAGCGCGAGAAGGGAACGGAAGGTGGAAGACGAGGGAGCGCCGTGGGTCCATTGGGACGAAGTTCGAGGAGGACACGAGATAGTTTTCGACCCCCATGAACGGTGAAAGATGAGGAGCAAGAGTTCGGTCCGAACCGAATGCGCCGAATAAAATCCCAAAGCATGTTTCCGGATAGGCTTTAAGGCCGCGTTCACCGTCTCTAGTTCGGTCTGGAAGGATTTCGTGCCATCTAGTTGCCCGATCTGCGAACAGCCGATCTCACCGACCGGCGCGCACTGCACCGTCTGCGGGTTCCCCACCGCCCTTGCCATCGAGGGACTCCGCTCGATCGAACCAGCGGCCGCTGCCCCACGTACCGACCCGGAGCGACCGTTGGCGACCCCCCTTCCGTCGGCCCCTCCCACGCCCGAGGCGGAGCTCGCCTCCCGCATCAGCCGTGACCTTCGCTCCAAGATGGGGCTCGTCCGCGAGCTCGGTCGGTCGTTCCCCGACGCGACCAGCGAGCTTTGCCAGGCTGCCCTCAACGAGGCGGAGGGACGGGAGGGGGAGGCGCTCGACACGCTCCGCAGCGCCCAAGCGCGCCTCGAGCGGGAGATCGACGAGCTCCTTGAACAGCGCATCCATTCCACGAACGAACGTCGCGAAGCTCTCGCCCAGATCGGCGTCCGCTTCTCGCTCGGGTCGGCATGGGCGGCGGTCGGCGAGGAGCTGACCCAGGGCCGCCGGGAGGACGTGACGACGACCCTCCTCGAAGCCGAGCTCCGCGTCGCCCAGTTCGAATCCGATTGGAAAGGGATCCAGGGACTGCTCGCCCAGATCGAGGGCCTTCGGACCGAGGCCAGTGAGCTCGGGATCCCGCTCGGGGAGATCTCGTCCCAGATCGACGGGATCCGGGACCAGCTCGGCGCGCCGAACTTGACCGAGGAATCGCTGGACGAGGTCGCCCAGGCTGCGGCCCAGGCGCTCATGCTCCTGCACGAGGCGATCCCGGCCTCGCTCGAAGACGAGCTCCAGCACCACGCGGTGACGTTGGACCGCTTCCCCGAGGAGCACGTGCGAAGCGCCGTGGCTCGGCGGCTCCACGTCGAGGCGTCCCGGCAACTCAAGAAAGGACGCCTTCCCGAGGCGCTCCAGGCCGTTCGGGAACTCCGACAGCAGATCGAGGCGATCGACCGGGAGGAAGCCGAAGGAGGCACCCTCCCCGCCGGGCCGTCGTCCCAGGAGGCGCGGGAGACCGAGGCCGAGTCGCTCGACCGCCTGTTGAAGAAGGCCCGTTCGCTCGCCGCGCGGGTGCGTACCCTCCCGCCGGACAGCGAGACCGCCCGCGAGGCGGCGATGGAGATCCGGACGGCGACGGAGCTCCTCAAGAGCCGCGATCTCATCGAGGCCGACCAGACCCTTGCCCGCCTGATGCGGATGCTGGCCGCCGAGAGGGCCCCAGAGTAAGCATGCCGATCGAACCCACTCGCATCGTCGAGCTTCGCCGGATGATGGGGGCCCTCGAGGCACGCGCCCGTCCTCTGGAAGCGGAGGGCCTTCCGTTCCCCACCCCGCAGATCCAGCAGGCTTTCGAGAAGGCGCTCGCGACGGGAGCCGGCTCCGCGGCGGAACAGGTCATCAAGCGCGGGGATCTCTTGCTCACTCGCGTCACCGAGGACTGGACCTGGGTCAAGGAGATCCTCCGTCGGGCTGACGAGTTGCGGGGGATCGCGGGGAAGATCGGGGTCGACCTCGGGATCCTGGACGCGCGGGTCGGCAATCCGCGGAAGCGGTTGCTGATCGAAACCCTGAGCTCCGGCTCCCTCCAGAAGGCCGCGGCCAGCGCTTCTCTCGCTCTCGCGGTCCTCAACGACGCTGTCCCGAAGTTCGCTCTCCAAGAGGCCCAGCAGCTCGGCGCCGCGATCCGCCAGGCCCGCGACCGCGGCGAAGAGGTGGGGGAGGCCGCCAAATCCTTCTCCCGGCTCCTGCAGGCGGCGCAGGATGAGAACCTCCCGACGCTCGCCCAGCGGCTCGTCGAGACCCAAAAGTCGGTGGCCGCGATCCCGAGGGCCCCGGCCGTCCCCCAGATCAGCGAGAACGAAGAGGACGAGATCCTCCTCGAGGCGCGCAACCTCGCCCGCCGGCTCCAGCGGATCAAGGGGAAGGCCCGAGACGCCAGGAGCGCCGCGCGCCTCATGTCGCAGGTACGCGCCGCGCTCTCGGAGGATCGGCGCTACGGGACTCCCGAGGAGGAGATCGAATCCCTCTGGCTCGAGGTTGACCGCCTGACACAGGAGCACCGCAGGGCGGCGGAGGCGCCCCCGGGAGCGACCCGCCGGTCCCCCGACGAACGCCGTCCGATCGACGTCATCCCGCTCGGGGAGCAAGGTCGCCGCGCCTATCCTCCGATGCCCCCGCCGATCGTCGACACCGGGAGCCCCGCCCTTGTGCCCGCGAACGGCGAAGCCGTCGGCGACGACCGTCCCGGGTCGCGGCGGGGATTCGGTGTGTCGTACATCGCCCCCGAGCTCCCACCGCTGCCGGACGGCCTGGACGACCCGAGCCTTCCCGCGAACCGTCCGAGGCCGCGGCTGCGAGAGCGGCCGTAACCCTTTTATACATATCGCAAGTGGTTTATATGACTTGTCGCGGGGAAGCGCCCGGGCACCGCCGCGTCCCGTAGGGACGGTTCTCGCCGTCACACCGACCGGAAACTTCACGGTGCGGGCGGCGGGCCCGGACGTCACTCCCGAGCGTTCGCGGGTCGCCGACGACCGTGGCACTGTGCACGGCGTCATCGTCCGGGTCTTCGGGCCGGTCGCTCGGCCCTACTACTCGGTCCGGCCCCGTCGCGCGCTGACCCCGGCCGAGGGTCTGCGAATCATCGGCTCGACCCTGTGGGTGGAATAAATGAAAGCACCGGCGCCTCCAAAGACGGCCGTTCCCGAACCTCCCGCGTCCCCCGCCGCGGAGAAACCCTCGACCCGGCCGGACGATATCGTCGTCCCCACACGCTGCACGAGCTGTGGATCCTCGCACCTGACCCGCGACTACGAGCGGGGCGAGATCGTCTGTGACGAATGCGGCCTCGTCCTCGAAGAGTCGATGATCGACCAGGGCCCGGACTGGCGTGCGTTCGACGCCGAGCAGGGCGAGAAGCGCGCTCGCACCGGCGCCCCGACCACCCTCACGATCCATGACAAGGGGTTGTCGACCGAGATCGGATGGAAGAACCGGGACCCCTACGGGAAATCGATCCCGACGCGCAACCGGGCCCAGCTCTACCGCCTGCGCAAGTGGCAACGCCGCATCCGCGTCTCGAACGCTACCGAGCGGAACCTCGCCTTCGCGCTGGCCGAGCTCGACCGGATCGCCTCGGGGATGGCGCTCCCGAGGAACGTCCGCGAGACGGCGGCGATGATCTACCGAAAGGCCGTCGGGCGGAACCTGATCCGCGGCCGTTCGATCGAAGGCGTGGTCGCGGCGTCCCTCTACGGGAGCTGCCGGCAGTGCAACGTCCCGCGCACGCTCGACGAGATCGCGTCCAAGTCGCGCATCGGCCGCAAGGAGATCGGGCGGACGTACCGGTTCATGACCCGGGAACTCCACCTGAAGCTCATGCCGACGCGCCCTCAGGACTACATCCAGCGGTTCTGCTCCGAACTGAAGTTGAAGGGCGAGATCCAGACCCGCGCGAACGAGATCCTGAAGCAGGCAACCGACCGGGAGTTGACCAGCGGCCGGGGGCCCACCGGCGTCGCGGCCGCCGCGATCTACATCTCGAGCGTCCAGTGCGGCGAGCGGCGGACCCAACGTGAGGTCGCCGAGGTGGCGGGTGTGACCGAAGTGACGATCCGCAACCGCTACAAGGAGCTCACCGAGAAGCTCAACCTCCGCGTCATGCTCTAGATCGGCCGTCACCCTCAAGAGGCGCGGGCCGCTCGCCGGCCGATGGCGCGGACCCTCTCGGTCGGCGTGCTGGTCTCCGGCGAGGGGACGACCCTCGACGCGCTCGCGGAGATGGCCGTGGGCGGTCACCTTCCCGCGCGCTTCGCCCTCGTGGTCTCCGACCGTCCGCACGCGCGGGCGATCGAACGGGCTCGCGTCCGTGGACTCCCCACGCTCGTCCTCCCGACCCACGGCGTCGCGCCCGAGACCTGGGGGGCCCGCCTCACGGTCGAGCTCGAGTCGCGCGGCGTGGAGCTGGTCGTGCTCGCTGGGTTCCTTTCAATCCTCCCCGCGAGCTGGGTCGACCACTGGAAGGGCCGTGCGATCAACCTCCACCCCTCGCTGCTGCCCCGCTACGGAGGTCCGGGAATGTACGGCCGCAGGGTCCTCGAGGCCGTCCTCGCCGCGCGCGAGCGGACGACGGGAGCGACCGTCCACCTCGTCACCGACGAGGTCGACGCGGGCCCCCCGATCGTCCAGGAACGCGTGCCGGTCGTCCCGGACGACACCCCCGAGACGCTCCGGGCGCGCCTCGCTCCGGTCGAGGTGGGGCTCCTCGCCCTCGCGATCCGGCGGTTCGCCGAGGGCGTGCTCCCGTTGCCCTACGTCGAGCCGGAGCGGGCCGCCCCACGTCGGGGCGATCGCGACGCCCGGGGCTGAGCTTTTCGCCGGGCCTTCGGCGACGGTCGCATCAGGTCGTGGAGCGGGGTCGAGCGCTCCGCGAGCCCGGAGATCACGACGTGGCGGGTCGTCCTCGGGGGGAAGAGATCCTTCTGGACCGCGCGACGCTCCACCTCCGCTTTGGGGATCGGGGGTCCCTCGGTCCACCGCTCGAGCCGAACCTGCGGCGAATAGTATTCGACCACCCATGCCGGGACCCGCTCGGCGCCTAGGCGGCGCAGTGCAGCGACCCGGTGGTGGCCGTTGAGGATGATACCGGACCCCGCGGCGACCCAGATCGGGTCCGCGACGACCTTCGTTCGCCGGATCGACGCGACCAGCCGGTCGACCTTCCGCGGCTCGATCTCCTCATGCTCCAGGAGGTCGCGGAGGAGCAGGAGGTGGAAGGTCGGTTCCCCGGCCCGTCGGGCTTCCTCGCTCACGCGGCGGCACCTTCCCTCAGTTGGGTGAGCGCGCGGCGGACGTAGACCGAGACCATCCGGCGCCGGTAGTCCGGCAGCAGGAAGGTGTTGTGGACCGGACGCACCGCGCGTTCGACGTCGGCCGCGAACGCGCTGAGGCGGGCGTCGGAGAGCTCCTCTCCGACCAGCGCCTCGGTCATCGTGTCGAAGCGCCGCGGGTAGGGGTCGGCCCCCCCGACCGCGAGCCGGAGCGAACGGACGCGTCGGCCCTCGAAGACGCCGGCCGCCGCCACCCCGAGCTCCGGGAAGTCGAACGACGGCCGGACGCGCAACTTGAGGTAGGTCCCGGGGCGGCCCCGGCTCGAGGCCGGCAGGTGGACGGCGACGAGGAGCTCGCCCGGCGCGAGGTGCGTCCGACGGATCCCGTCCCCCTCGAGGTTGTAGAGGTCCGGCAGGGGGATCCGTCGTCGGCCCCCGGGGCCGGCGATCTCGACGTCGGCGTCGAGGACCATGAGGGCGGGGGCGAGGTCGCCCGAGAAGGTGGCATAGCACTTCTCCTTCTGCGGGACGACGTGGCAGCGGTCCCCGTCCGCCTTGAGGCAGTAGCCGAGACTGGTCCGCCAGAAGTGGCTCTGGTTGAAGAAAAAGCACCGCGTCTCGACGAGCAGGTTACCGCCGACAGTGCCGCTCGCCCGGACGAGGGGCGTCGCGACCTCGCGCACGGCCCGCGAGAGGGCCGGGAACGCGGCGGCGAGCTCGGCGTCGGTCTCGAGGTCGGAGAGCCGGGCCATCGCCCCCAGGCGCGCGAGCGAGTGCCCCCGCAGCTCGTCCACGTCCTCGAGCGCGATGAGGTGGGGCTTGAGATTGATGTGCATCTTGTAGTTCGGGAGGAGGTCGGTCCCGCCCGCGAGGTAGTCGAAGCGGCCCTCGAGGTCGTCCGAGAGCGTGACGACCTCTTCGACCGAGGCGGGACGGTGGAGCTCGAACGGGTCGAGGTGCATCGAACCTACGCCCCCTTCCACGCGCGCCCTTCCTTCCGGCGCTGGTCGATCCCCTTCAGCACGCGGTCGGGGGTGATCGGGAGCTCGGTGTAGCGGACGCCGACGGCGTCGTAGAGCGCATTGCCGACCGCGGGAAGGATCGCGATCAGCGGGCCCTCGCCGGCTTCCTTCGCCCCGAACGGTCCCTCGGGGTCGTCGTCCCCGACGAGGAGGACCTCGACGTGGGGCATCTGCTGGGAGGTTGGGATCTTGTACTCGAGCAGGGACGGGTTCATCAACCGGGTCCCCCGGTAGTTCATCGACTCGCCCATCACCTGGCCGAGCCCCATGTGGATCGACCCCTCGATCTGACCTTCCACTGCGAGACGGTTGAGCGCCCGTCCGCAATCGAAGGCGGCCCACACATTGACCGCGCGATAGGCCCCGGTCTCGACGTCGACGTCCACTTCGGCGACGTAGGCGGCGAACGAGTACGCGGGAGCGGTCCCGGCGCGGGCCCCCTTGAACGTCCCGCCCATCTTCGGCGAGTTGTACGCGCCGCTGGCGGTGAGCGCTCCCGAGCGTTCCATCGCCTTGTGAAGCACGTCCATGAAGGCGACCCCGACCGCCGGCTCCCCGCGGACCTGGATCCGCTCGTAGGCGACCTCGAGCGTCCCGACCGGCCGGGCAAGCAGCTCGGCCGCGGCCGCGAGGAGGCGGCTTCGCAGCTCCTCCGCGGCGGCCCGCGCGGCGTTCCCCATCATGAAGGTGACCCGACTCGAGTACGAGCCGAGGTCGACCGGGCTCACGTCCGTGTCGACGCGCTGGACGTGCACCCGGTCGAGCGCGACGCCGAGCACCTCCGCGACGATGACGGCGAGGAGCGTGTTGGACCCCTGTCCGATATCGGCCTGCATCGAGTGGACGGCGATTCCGCCGTCCATGTCGACCTTGAGGTGGACGGTCGACTGGGGCATCGCGGGGGTGAAGTGGATCGGGCTGTTCGAGCCCGAGATGTAGAACCCGCACCCGAGGCCGATCCCGTGCCCGTACGGGAGGCGACGGAACTTCTCGTCCCAACCGCTCTTCGCCCGGGCGACGGAGAGGCACTTTCGGAACGACGTCGAGGTGATCCGGAAGTCGTTGACGGTCGTCGAGTGGGGAGGGAGCGCGTTCCGGTCGCGGAGGTCGAACGGGTCGACCCCGATCTCCTCCGCGAGCTGGTCGAGCGCGACCTCGATGGAGTAGCGAACGTTCGTTCCCCCGTGCGCGCGCATGGCGCCGGAGGGCGGCTTGGTCGTGTAGACCCGGCGTCCCCGATAGCGGAAGTTCGGGACCCGGTACGGGCCCATCGACAGGACCCCGTTGTAGTACGTCGTGACCGTCCCGAACGAGCTCCACGCCCCCCCGTCGATCAGCGCCTCGAGGTCGTAGGCGAGGATCCGACCGTCCGCGTCGGTCGCGATGCGGACGTCGTTCTGCGTCGGATGGCGGCCGTGGTTGGTCAGGAAGACGTCCTCCCGGTCGAAGAGGATCTTCACCGGCCGCCCCGTCTCGATCGCGAGGGCCGCGCAGACGATCTCGTGCGGGAGGGGGTCGGACTTGCCGCCGAATCCACCGCCGACCTCGGGCTTGATCACGCGGATCCGGTGCATCGGGATACCCAAGACCTCGGAGAGGGTCCGGTGGAGGTAGTGCGGTACCTGGGTCGCGCTCCAGACGGTGAGCCGACCGTCGGGGGTCGCCTCGGCGATCGTCGCCATCGGCTCCGTAAAGGCGTGCGTCACGCCGGCGAACGTCCCGCGCACGCGCACCCGGTGGGCCGCCTGCGCGAACGCTGCGTCGACGTCACCGAAGTGTTGGACGACCTCCTTCTGAACGTTCGACCCCATCAGGCCGCGGGCGTGGATCGGTTCCGCGACCGGACCGGTCCCGTCCCTCGGGTCCGAGTACTCCGGCAGGACCTCGACGTCGATCTTGATCTTGCCCAGCGCGACTTCGGCGGTCCGCTCGTCGGTCGCCGCCGTGGCGGCGACGATGTCCCCGATGTAGCGCACCTTGTCGACCGCGATCGCCGTCTCGTCGTGCGTGATGGGAAGTACCCCGAACGGGGTCGGATACTTCTCTCCCGTCAGCACGGCGAACACACCGGGCACGGCTCGGGCCTCGGTCACGTCGATCGAGCGAAGGCGGGCGTGGGGCCACGGACTCCGGAGCAGGCGGCCCACGAGGAGGCCCGGCCGCTGGAGGTCGTCGGTGTACTCGGCCCGGCCGGTCACCTTGAGCGGTCCCTCGATGTACGGGATCTTGGTCCCGAGGAGGCGATACGCGGGGGGGTCGGAAGACGCCATCAGCCCCTCGCCTCCGACGCCGCTTGGATCGCATCGATGATCTTGATGTAACCGGTGCAACGGCACAGGTTGCCGCCGATCGCCTGCTCGATCTCCTCGCGGCTGGGGTGGGGGTGGTCCCGGAGCAGCGCCGTCGCCGTGACGATGAATCCGGGCGTACAGAAACCGCACTGCGTCGCTCCGTGCTCGACGAACGCCCGCTGGACCCGGGAGAGACCTTGGGGGGGGGAGATCCCCTCGATCGTGGTGACGCTGCGGCCCTCGACCAGGCGGGCCAAGGTGAGGCAACTCAGAGTGGGCCGGCCGTCGACGAGGACGGTGCAACAGCCGCACGTGCCGAGGTCGCACCCGCGCTTCGTCCCCGTGAGGTGGAGGTCGTCCCGTACCAGGTCGAGGAGCAGGCGGGCCGACTCGGCCGGCACTTCGGCCGGGTGGCCGTTGAGGAGGAACCTAAGGGGTCCGGGAGACGACATGCTTCGACCCCTCCGACGCGCGGGCATCACGCGTCGAAGTACGTAAGATGGTCGGGTGCTGTTCGGCCACGATCTCGGCGACGATGCTGACCGCGATCTCCGCCGGACTCTCCGCCCCGAGCTCGAGACCGACGGGAGAGCGCACGCGCGCGAGCGCCTCGCGCGCGACGCCCCGCTCGCGGAGCTTCGCGTACAGGTGCTCCCGCTTCGCCGCGCTCGCGATGAGGCCGATCGTGTTCGGGAAACGCTCGATCGACCGGGCGAGGGCCTCGAGGTCCTTCATCGCATCGTACCCCAGCAGGTAGAGGTGCGTGAAGGACGCGGGTTCGAACACGTCCCACAATCGGTCGGGGGCGACCACCTCGCGGCGGTCGGCGTGGGGGAACCGCTCCGCGCCGACCCACTCCGCGCGGTCGTCCGCGACACTGAAGTCGTACTCGAGCGTGGGCAGGAGGGCCGCCAAGGCGTGCGCCACATGGCCCCCGCCCCAGAGGAGCAGATTGGGCCGGGCGGCCACATACTCGATCGCGACCTCGACCGAGCCCCCGCACAGGCTGGGAAGCCCGCCCGGGGTCCACGCCTGGAGGTCGAAGTGGTGAAGACCCCCCGCCCGAGTTCGGAACGCGTCCAGCGCGAGCGCCTTGACCTGCTCCTCGAGCGCGGCACCGCCGACCGTTCCCAATGTCGACCCCTCGGCCCGAACGATCATCGACGCACCGAGCTTGCCGGGGACCGAGCCGGTCGTCTGGACCACCGTGGCGCGGACGAACGCCTGGTGGGAATCGAGGAGGCGGAGGGCTTCGCGAGTCAGCCGCCGGTCCATCCTAGGGAGCTCCCTGCGTTCGCCATTCGTCGCGCGCGCTCTGATACGCCTCGGGCGTGTCGACGTTCGCGACCACGCCCGAATCCCCGACCGGCACGCGGCGGACCTGGGGGCCGAACTCGGGGAGCAAGGATCGGAGAGGCGCATCGGGCCGGAGGTCGAGGAGGTCCCGACGGATCGAGGGCCGCCAGAGCACAGGGTGGCCTCCGCGTCCGTGAAAGGTCGGAATGAACCAGACGGCCATCAGGTCCGAGTCCCGTGCGGCTCCGAGCGTCTCGACCGTCCGCGGCGCCACGAACGGGTGATCGACCGGCCAGAGGAGGATGTCTCGGTCCTCGGGGATTTCCCGCAGACCGGCCTGGACCGACGCCGTTCGTCCCTCGAACCAGTCCTCGGCTTCGACGAGATCTACGGCGATGCCCCGAAGCTCGTGGGCGATGGCGAGGTGATGGGTCCCGGTGACGACGATGACGGGGTCGAGCCCCTCGCCGAGGCAGATCTCGGCGAGGCGACGGATCGCGGTCTGCTCGCCGGTGGCGAGCAGGGCCTTGGGGAAGCCCCCGAAGCGCTGGGACGCCCCGCCGGACAAGAGAATCGCCGCAGTGGTCATAGACCGACCGAGGCGGCTTCGGCCTCGTACGGAAGGCAGAACGGGAGGCCTTGATAAGCCCACGGCTGAATCCCACGGCGGCACCGCCGTCGTTCCCCGCATCGCCCTCGCTCGCGACCGGGCCCGGTCGGCGGCGGACCCCGGCCTCACTTTAAATATGCGAGCTGGGTGGCCGCGCCACTCCATGACCCATCCGAACGACGTACCGCCCTCGCTGCTCCTTCCCCCGCTCGCCGCCGAACTCCGGACCCGGGGAGCCGTCACCCCCCCCACGTGGGCGACGTTCGTCAAGACGGGCGTCCACAAGGAGCGGGCCCCCTTGGAGCCCGACTGGTGGTATCTGCGCAGCGCTTCGGTGCTGCGCAAGATCTACATCAGCGGACACGTGGGGATCCAGCGTCTTTCGAGCGAGTACGGCGGGAAGCGCGACCGAGGCAGCGCCCCCTACCACGCGCGCTCCGGCTCCCGAGCGATCCTTCGGGAGATCGTCCAACAGCTCGAAAAGTCCGGGCTCGTCAAACCCTATAAGAACATGGGCCGGCGCGTCAGCCCGGAAGGGCAGAAGCTGCTCGACCAGGTCTCCCAGAAGACGATGAAGACCCTCGCGGAACGGCGCCCCGAACTCGCCAAGTACCTCTAGCATTTCCCGGAGGAGCGGAGAGCGTTGTTCCATGCCCGATGCGGAACTCGAAGAACTGCGCCGGCGCCGGTTGCAGCAGCTCCAGGAGATGCAGTCGCCCGACCTCGGCGCGGTACAGGCCTACAGCCAGCAGGAGGCCGAGATGCAGCGCCGCGAGTCCGAGCGGGCGGAGATCCTGCGTCGTATCCTTACTCCCGAGGCCCGCGAGCGCCTGGGGCGGATCCGGCTCGCGAAGCCCGAGGTCGCGAACTCGGTCGAACAGCAGCTCATCTCCCTCGCGTCCTCCGGTCGCCTCCAGCGGCAGGTCGACGACCCGACCCTCCGCTCCCTGCTCGAGCGCGTCATGCCCGAGCGGCGCGAGATCAAAATCACGCGACGCTGATCCGAGGAGAGTTGCATGGCGAATCGTAGGAAGAGCCTCGCGAGGAAGGTCCGACTGTTCCGGGTCGTGAAACAGAACCGGCGCGTGCCGGCCTGGGTCATGCAGCGTACCGACCGGCGCGTCACCCGCCATCCGAAGCGGCACTCGTGGAAGCGCGGCCACCTGCACAAGTGAGGGGGAAGCACTAGCTCATGGCGAACAAGAAGGCCGCCGGCGGTCGCCGCGTCGAGGAACTGGAACGCGAGTACGTCATCCCGCTTCGCGCGAGCCAGCACCAACCGTCCCGACGTCGTCGTGCCGGGCACGTTCTGCTCACGGTCCGGCGGTTTGTCGTCCGCCACATGAAGGGCAAACCGGAAGACGTCTGGATCGACCCCCGGCTGAACGAACACGTTTGGGAGCACGGGATCCAGCACATCCCCTCCCGGGTGCGGGTCAAGGCGATCCGCTTCGAGGACGGCCTCATCGAGGTCGACCTCCTGGAAGCGGAGTGACCTCGCTCCGCAGGAGAGCCCCCGCGTGCCCGTCGGTCGGACCCTCTACGGGGGGAGTCCCTACCTCGGAGTCTATCTCAAGGCCAGCGACCAGACGGCTCTCGCGCCGAGCGGAGTGCCCCGCGGACTGGCGCGCGACGTCGAGCGCTTGCTCGACGTCCGCGTGATCCGGACCCAGGTGCTCGACACCGAGGTCGTCGGCGCGTTCGTCGCGATGAACTCGCACGGGTTGGTCGTCGGGGAGGACCTCTCCGACGAGGAGCTCCACTCGCTCGCCGGGATCGGCCGGGTCGCGGTGGTCCGCCACCGTCAGAACGCGATGGGAAACAACGTCCTCGCCAACGACCACGGCGCGCTGGTGCATCCGGAGTTCTCGGTGGAGGCCGTCGAGCGGATCGGCCGCGCGCTCGAGGTGCCCGCCCTCCGGGGCACGATCGCGGGGCTGGGCACGGTCGGGATGGCGGGGATCGCGACGAACAAGGGCGTCGTGGTCCACCCGAAGGCTACCGAGGGTGAAGCGGACGTGATCCAAGAGCTGCTGGGGGTGCCGGTCCATCGCTCGACGGCGAACTTCGGGGTCCCGATCGTGGGCGCGTGCCTGGTCGCGAACTCGAAAGGCATGATCGTTGGGCGCCCGACAACCCCCGTGGAGATCGTCCATCTGCAGGAAGGCCTGCAGATCTTCGATTGATCCCGGGCGGACGCGGGGCGGGTCTAGGTTCCGCGCTTGCGCTTGACGTACCGGACCGAGTAGCCGGCGATCCGGTTGGCGAGCTTCTTGTAATGGACCGTCATCTTGCCGTCCACCATCACGCCGAGGTCGGTGAGCTCGAGAACCTTCTGCTTGTTCTGGGCGAAGTCGCCGGTGAACTCATTGGGGTAATGGCGGATCAGCTCGATCGCGACCCGCTTGATGTACGTCTGGCGGATATTGCCCATGTGGGCGCTCCCACTCGCCACGATTTATAAAGATGGCCCTGGGGGAGCGGCGGGGTCCCGGTCGCGCGGGGAAGAGGGCTCCCCCGCCGACACGGGATGTCGGATAACACGCTCAAAGCCGATGTCGTCGTGGCGGAAGCCACAAATACCCCACCCTCGGTGTTTGGAATGTGCATTTCGGCGGAATCGTTCGGGGAGGTCCCTGAACTCGTCCGGGTCCGCCCGGTATCGGAGTCCTTTTCGGTATGGAGGATGGCAGCGGCGGGGCCCCTGTCGCTCCCACACGGGAGCGTAACGTGTTGGTGCTCGACCTCTCCAAGAGCATGCTGGCCCCCCTTCCCGAGCCCAACGCCCAGCAGGGGGAACACCAGAAGGTGGAGGTCGCCCGGACGGCCGTCTTTCGCATCCTGCAGGACGCCGCTAACTCGGGGGCGCTCTTCGGACTCGTCACCTTCACCGAGGCCGTCCGCGCCCCGGTCCCGCTGGGCGAGATCCACAAGGAGAACCTCCCCTACATCGAGAACCTCATCTCCCTGCTCCAGCCGAGCGGACGCTCCGCGATCTGGGACGCCCTGGCGGTCGGGGCCGACCTGCTCCGGATGGGCACCCGGGGGGTCCAGGGGAACCTCGTGCTCGTGACGGACGGCTGGGACAACGCCTCGCAGCGGTTCGACGTCCGGACCCCGACTCACCCGACGCTCCAATCGGGCCGGGTCGACCTCATTCCGTACCTGCTCCCGGCGGGCTCCAACCTGACCCTCCGCGTGATCGGGATCGGGAGTGGGGACGAACGCGACAAGGGGGTCGACGCGGCCCGGGTCCGCCTCGTGCTCGACCAGATGACCGCGCGCGCCGGGGAGCTCGGTCTGCCGGGGGCCTTCGGCTACCAGGAGGTCACGACCGGCTCGCAGCTCTTCGCCACGATGGTCCACGCCTTCATCGACGTGGGGTACGAGGACGATCGTCCGATCGAGGAGCTCCATCCCGAGGAGCTGGCCCGTCACGCCTCGAACGCGGCGCGGGCGCTCAAGGAGCCCCAGCAGCACGCGACGGTATCGCGCCTCCAGTCGGCGGCGCCGGCCGGGAGCAGCGCGTACACCGAGTCTCCCGAGCTCGAGGTCGACGTGATCGCCGGCTCGGGCGGTGCGATGACCCCGGTGTACCTCAAGGAGCGCTACGGCCCGCTCGGCGAGGTGGTCGAAGCCTACCTCGCCAGCCAGCCCGACCGCGCGCTCGAGCTCCTGCAGCGTGCCGCGCCGGTGCTGCCGCCGGTGACGCGGCTCTACTGGGAGGCGCGGATCCAATTCGCGCGCCGGGCGATCGTCGAGGCGGCCCGCGCGTTGCTCGGGGCTTGGGGCGAAGTGGAAAAGCTCCCTCCCGCCTCCCAGACCCGGATCCTCCGCCGTCTCGCCCTCCTCCAGGCCCGGATGCAGAATGACAAAGAGACCGAGACGCTCGTGCGGTTCATCGACGAGACCGAGCACCGGCTCGCGAGCTCGGGCCCCGAGGTCCGTCTTCGCCTGCTCGACCTGTTCACGAAGCTGATGGAGCTCCGCGGGACCTACCAACTGACCCAGATCACCGGCTCCGCCGACCTGCAGGACGCCGCCGTGCAGCACGAGGCGGCCGTCGAGCTGGTCTTCGGCCAGCTCCAGGACGCGCGGCTCGACCTCGCGTCGGCGGGCCCGGTCGCGGAGGGCGCTCTTGACTTCCTTGAGATATGCCTCGCGGAGATGCGGTAAGGGTCACGAACCATGGGAGAGGTCAAGGTCACTACGCGCACCCGGCGGGCGCCGGGGGCGAAGCGGGAGACGAAGAAGGGGCCCGACTCGGCCCGGATCGCGGTCGTCGGGATCCCCGCTTCGGGGAAAACCACCTACTTCCGCTTCCTCGCAGGTCACTTCGGATTGAACCTGCCGATCCTCTACGTCCCGGCGCGCGCGGACGCGGGACAGCTCCCCATCTACGGGGACCTCGACAACGACGTCGCGCTCGAGGAGACGACGTATGAGACGACCGACCCCACCGACCCGGAGGGGAGCCTCGAGACGACCAGCCGCTTCTACGTCAACCGACCGATGGAGGACCGGAAGAAGCTCTGGGTCGAACTGGCCGCGGGCCGGGAGGACCAGGGCGTCCTCACCAAGTACCCTCTCCCGACCAAGTTCAACCAGTTCGTCGAGATGAAGATGCGCTTCCGCTACGGCGCCCCCGGAGGGGATGCCGGCTCGAAGCCGATGGAGCTCCAGACGATCGACGAGGCCGGGGGGATCATCGCGGATTACTTCACCTACGACCGGCTCTGGATCGACACCGACTCGGCGGAAGTCACCGAAAAGAACTGCCGGGTCATCCCGCACTTCGACTCGTGGCGTCCCGACCGCCGGGACCTTTGGCGCCGCGGCCTGACGCTCCTCGGGCGATTCGTCACCGGGGCCGACGCGATCATCCTGCTCCTTTCGCCCGCGCTCCCGTCGCTCCACGACCAAGCGCAGCAGATCAACCTGGCCCGCGGCGTGTTCCGCTACGTTCGATCCCGCAACCTTCCGCTCGTCATCGCGATCTCGAAGGCGGACAAGCTGAAGGAGTTCTACACGGAGATCGAGCAGTCGGTGCGGGAGCGCACCTACCGGAGCACGTTCGACACGGTCGATTTCCTGCTGCGACGGGACGGAGGAGGGATGGGCACGATCCTGGTCGCCCAGGAGGGCCGCGGGCTCTCGACCAAGCAGGACGTCTTTCTGGTCTCGAGCGCCGTCTCGACCGGTGGAGGCCATCCCCTCCTGGTCGGCGACACCGGCCAGGAATCGCCCACGGTCGGCAGCCCGACGATGGGCGTCCCCGTCATGGTGAACACCACGCTGCCGCTCGCCCGAGCGTGCGAGCGCGTGCTCGAGCGGCGGGCCACCAAGGGGGCGTGACGTTGGTCGACGGCGCGACCCCGGGAGCCCACACCCCGATCGCCGTCGTCTGGTGCCGCCAGGTCGACAACGAGGCGGAGAGCCCGGGCTACACGACCATTCCGGATGATTTCCCCGGTCGCCGCGAGACCCTCGAGACCATCCGCGTCGTCGGGAACCTCACGATCAATATCGCCGACACGCACGACTACTGGGACCCCGACCCGTCCCAGCCCCTCTCCTACTACCCGAACCTCTTCCTCTATCCGGCCGCCGGCGGCCGGTACACGTGCGTCGGCCGGATGTTCCTCTCCACCGAGGACCGCCCGCGGATCGGGATGAAGACGCTCGTCTTCGATACCGCCGCGCTGATCGCCTCCGGGGAGTTCGGGGCCGCCGCCCTCCGGGCCCACGCGACCATGGGCGGCCGGTCCGAGGACCAGCGGCCGGGCGCCGAGCCGGAGTCGGCCATCTTCCAGGGCGTGGGCGAGGGATTCCTCTTCCACCGAGGTTCCACGGAGCCGGTCCTCCTCGTCGCCGCCGAGCAGTGGGAGTCCGCCAACCAGGTCGTTCTCGACCTGGTCCGAAGCCTGCCGACCCCGCTCGTCGCACTCGGCGCCTTCCTCGTCTTCCCCTACTTCCTTCCGGTCGCGAAGGTCGACATGCACCAGTTCACCGAGCAGCTCCCGCTCGCCCTCGCGGTCATGCGAGTCCCCAAGGGCGAGGCCCAGGGAGACCGGCACGCGAAACGGCTCCAGGGATGGGAAGCGGCCCCAGTCTCGCTCCGGGACCTCACCAAGCCCCCGTCCGGACGCGGCAAGGACACCCTCCCGCTCGTCCTTCAGTATGCGCGCGACCATGCCGAGGAGAAGCTGGCGGAGGTGAGCCGGCGGGTCGACCAGGTCGAGCGACCCCGTCTGCGGGCCCTGCTGGACGACGCCGATCGGCAGGCCGGGCGGGACCGCCGCAAGGAGATGTGGCGCATCGGCACCGCGATGGAGACCGCGGCGCTCATGATCTCGCGGCCCCGCGGGCGCACCGTCACCCTGAGCGGGGAGACCGGGCGACGGGCGAGTGAGTACGTGAAGGCCCGTTTCGAGGGGGAGCCGGCCGGTTCGAGCGCGGCGGCCGCCCCCCTCCCCGAGGCAAGCACCAGCTCGACCGCGCTCCCGCAATGGCTCCAGCGTCCGCCGGATATCGCCGTGTCGAGGTCCGAGCCCAACACCGTTCCCGTCTCGATCCAGACCGATCCCTCGCTCTTCCCGTCCGCCGCGGGGGACGCCGGCCCTCCGGCCGCCGCGAAGACGATCGTCGCCGTCCCGCCCGTGACCTACGCTCCTCCCCCGGTCAGCGACGCCGCGATCCAGGAGCGGATCGCCGCGGCCGTTCGGGAGAACGACGCCAAAGTGCGCGCCACCTTCGAGGCCCGGATCCTCGAGACGAAGGAGGCCGGCAGCCGGGCGTTGTCCCAGACGCAGGGCGAGCTGGCCCGACGGCTGGGCGAGCTCGAGGGCCGCCCGGCGGCCGGGTCGGTCGATCAGGTCGCCGGCGAGGTCGAACGGCGGCTGCGGACGACCCCGGACGCGAGGTTCGGCGAACTTTCGGACAAGATCCAGCAGACGGTAAAATCCTCCGGCGAAGTCTGGGCCTCCGCGCTCCGCCAGGAGCTGAAGCAGTGGGCGGAGGAGCTCACCGCGCGGTCGGCGCGCACCGAGGAAGAGTTGCGAACGGCGCTGATCGCTCAGCTCGAGCTCGAAGTCTCGGAGGCCAAGGAGCAGAACTCCGCGATCCGCGAGCAGGTCGAGGGCCGCGTGCGGGCCCTGATCGACACCCGGTTCGCTGAGCTCGACCAGCGACGCGCGAAGGACGTTCGGGACGTGGAGCAACGCATGGGGCTCCTGATCGACGGCCGCTCGAAGGACCTGGAACAACGGCTCGTGGCCGCCGTCGACGGTCGCGCCAAGGACGTCGAGGGTCGGTTCTCGTCCCAGCTCCAATCGGCGCGCGCCCAGCTCGAGGAGCGGGTCGCCCAGAGCTCCAAGCGCCTCGAGATCGACCGCGAGGCGCGCCTCTCGGAGATCGGGGAGACGCACGCGAAGTCGCTCGCGGGCCTCCAGGTGCGGATGCAGTCATATCTCGACCAGAAGATCCGCGAGGACCAGGAGCAGGAACGCGGCAAGTACGTCGAGCTCCTCGCCCGGCTCAAGGGGGAGGTCGACGAGGCGCTGGCGCGGACGGTCGATTCGAACCGGTTCGACGCGGCGGTGCGCGAGCGGGTCGCCCGCGCGATCGCCGAGACCAAGATCGACCAATCCCGCTCGCTGGCCGAGGCCAAGACCGACCAGGCGCGGACCCTTGCCGAGTTCGCGGCCCGTCTCCGGACGGAGCAGGGTTCCTCCCTCACCCGCCTCGAAGGGATCGAGAACCAGCTCCGCGCCCGGGAATCGGACCTGGGCCAGACGGAGGAGAAGGTCCACGACGACGTCCAGGACCTCGACCGCCGGATCCAGGTGATGTCCGACCGGATGCTCCCGCTCGTCCGGAAGACATGGGTCCGGATCGACGAGCTCGAAAAGGTGGTGGCCGCCCGAACGAGCGAGGCCCACTCCACCGAACTCCGTCGCGACCTCGCTCGGGAGCTCCGCCGGATCGAGACCGAGCTCCACGACGAGGCGGCCGAGCTGAGGGACCGGCTCGAATCCACCGTCACGAGCCAGGGGAAGATCTGGCTCAACCTGGTGCGGCAGATCTCGGAGGGCGGCTCCGGGTACGTACCTTCCGAGGACGACCTGCGTCAACGGAACTCCCGGCGCGCCGCCCGGCGGCCGCTCGGCCCGGACGGGGCCGAGGACGAGCTGCTCGGCCGCCCGCGAGAGAGGGAAACTCCGTTCGCGACGTTTGACGACGACCCGGCGAACCCGCTCGACCCGCACACGAGCTCCGACGACCGGACCCCGCCCCGGCGGACCCCGCCCCGCACGGGACGCACGGCCGGGGGGCAAAGCTAAGGACCGCCCCTCCCTCGTCGTCCTTCGTGGGCAGCGGGGACGACCACCGCCACTGCAAGGTCTGCGGCCGCGTCTGCAGCCCGGCGGATGAGACCTGTTCGAAGGCGTGCCGCGCGAAGCGGGAGGAGCTCCTCCGCACGCGGCGGACCTATACCTACATCCTCTACGGAACGATCGCGCTCGTGGCGATCGTCTTCCTCTCGGTCTTCCTCTAGTTCGGAGCCCCCATGAGGCGATTCGGCCGGGCGGTCCTGGGCGGCACGTTCGACCGCCTCCACATCGGCCACGAAGCCCTCCTCGAGACGGCGTTCCGCGTGGGACGGACGGTCGCGATCGGCCTCACTTCGGCCCGGTACCTGGCCGATCACCCGAAGCCGGACCGCGCGCCCCTCCAATCGTACGCCACCCGGCGGCGGAACCTGGTCGCCTGGCTCCGACGGCGCCATCCGGGAGCGGAGTGGACGGTCGTTCCCCTCCACGATCGGTTGGGGGGTTCGGTCGCGCGCGGTGTCGGCGTTCTGGTCGTCTCGGCCGACACGTCCCAGGGGGGAAAGGCCGTCAACGCCGAGAGAAGGCGCCGCGGGCTCCCCCCGGTCCGGATCGAACGGGTTCCCCTGGCCCTCGCGGACGACCTGCGGCCGGTCGCCTCCCGGCGGATCCGGGCCGGTACGATCGACCGCCGTGGCCGCCGTCACGCTCCGATCCGTGTCGAGCTGACCGCGTCCGATCCGTCGGATGCCCGGACGGCGACGCGGGCCATCCGGGTCGCCTTCCCGCGGTCGGTCGTTGTCGCGCCGACGACCCGGACCCGCCCGGAACCCCGCGCTCCCGGTCGGAATCCGGCCGTGCCCCCTCCCCCGGTGGAGCTTTGGGTCGGCGTCGACCGGAGCCCGGCCGGCGGTTGGCGCGTGGTCGTGCGCTCTCCGTACGTCCGACTCGACCCGGTGCGGATCCCGGGAACGCGACCCTCCGAGCTCGCCCGGGGCCTTCGGCGCGTCCTTCGGCCCTCGTCCCGAGGCCCTCCGAGGGAATCGTTTTAGACCCATCTCCGCCTTCCCCGCCCGATGGAAACGTACCTCCGGGTGACGTTCGACAGCGAGGGAGCCAGCCCGTCGGATATCGCCGGCCGCCTTCGCTCGATCGGCTTCGTGCCGACCCAGGGCAACTACGACTTCGTCTACGACTGGAACGGCGGCGCGACCCACGACCAGGTGCTCGACCTCTCAGACGAGGTGACCCGGCGGCTGCGAGGGTACCGCGTCCTTTTCGAGATCGAGACGATCTAGGCGGTCGGGCGCCCCGACCCGACGGACCTCCCGCGTTTCTCGAGCCTTCGAGGGGCGGCGGGGGAACTCGAGAGCGTCACGCCTCTCGCTCCCACGTTGCGCGCGATGGTCGGCCCCGGCGAGTCGGTCCACTGCGAGAACGGCATCATGCCCCGCAACGAGCCGCCCGTCGCCCTCGGCCGTGCCCTCGGTTCGAGTAACCTTTTATCGAGCGCCCATTTCAACGCATCGGCGTGCAGAAGTACCCCGTCCGCCCGACCCATCGCCCCAATCTGGCCCCCGAGGTCCTGGAGCGGATCCTTCGGGTCCACTTCGACTCGGTCGCCGGTACGGGCCCTGAGCGCACGGCGAGCTGGGGGGCGATCGCCCACTTGAGTGCCCGCGCCGACGGGCGGGACCTGCTGGTGGAGGTGACGATGAACCCGAAGGTCGCCGAGGAGGTCGCGCGCGAGACGATCGCGCGGTACAACCGCTTCCTCGAGGAGGCGTCCGGCTACACGACGAAGGAGCGGGCGAAGCGTCTCAAGAAGTCCGCCACCACCCCCACTCCGGGGGAGTAGGACCGTGCGGTCCTCGCCGGCCGGCCCGATCCCGTCCGGCGGCGGTTCTGAGCTGGAGCGGATCCGGCGGATCGTCAGCGCCCAGTTCCCCATCTACGACACACGGGTCGGGCCGCAATCGCTCATCCTGGCGATCCAGGTCGACCCCGCGTCCCTCGAGGCGAAGTTCGACCAGCTGCGTCGCGACCTCTCGGCCGCGGGTTACATCCCGATCCTCCGACGCCAGCATGGTGAGGACTTCCTCGAGGTCGTCCCCCGGCCTCGCCTGCGGAGCCGGCGCGATTGGGTCAACCTCGCCCTGCTCGCCGCGACGGTCGCGACGACCACGCTCGCCGGCGCTCTCATCTGGCTCACTTATGTCGGCGGGCAGAACCTGGGAGCGACCGATTTCCTCTACGGGGCGGTCTACTTCTCGATCCCGGTCCTCACCATCCTCGGGCTCCACGAGCTCGCCCACTACTTCATGGCCCGCCGACGCAAGATCGACGCCTCCCTGCCTTACTTCATCCCGCTCCCCCCGCCCTTCCTCTTCGGAACGTTCGGCGCGTTCATCAGCATCCGGGAACCGTTCCCGGACAAGAAGGCCCTCTTCGACATCGGTGCGGCCGGTCCCCTGGCCGGATTCGTCACGTCGATCCCGATCGCTCTCGCGGGACTCTACCTCTCCGCGCACACGGTAGCCCTTCCCGCCACCTACTGCGGTCCGACCGTTCTGGGGGTCAGCTACGGAAGCCTCGTCATCGGTCCCTCCCTCTTCTGGGAGTTCCTCGCCCTCTTCTTCCCGCACTCGCTCCTGACCCTCCACCCCCTCGCGCTCGCCGGCTGGGTGGGGATCTTCGTCACGTCCATCAACCTCCTGCCGGCGGGCCAGCTCGATGGAGGCCATGTCTTCCGCGCGCTCTTCGGCGATCGGATCCGCTGGGTCAGTTACGCCACCGTCATCCTGCTCTTCGGACTCGGGATCTTCTACACGGGCTGGCTCTTCTTCGGGATCCTCATCCTCCTCTTGGGCGTCCGCCATCCGCCCCCGCTCAACGACGTCTCCCCGCTCGGCCGGCGACGCTTGCTCGTCGGGGCCCTCGTCGTGGCCATCCTGGTCAGCGGGTTCGTCATCCAACCGCTCTACACGCCCGCGTACTCTCTCTCGGTCAACTCCGGAGGTGTGGGATACTCTCCCTCGACGCTTCAGCTTCCGGTGAACGCGACCCTCAACTACACGGTCGTCAACGGCGACCCGGTCGCCCACGGGTTCGTCTTCGCGGCGACGGTGGAGAACGTCTCGGTGAAAGAGAACAATACGACCGTCTACCTCTCCCCGACCGCCCTCACCGCGTGGGCGGCGGGTGCGGTATGGGTCTTCCACCTGCCGAACGGCACGTCCGTTACGCTCCAGGGGGCCGACGCCAGTCTGCCCAGCTCGGACTACGTCTCCGTCCCCGGCGGGAGCTCGGGGAACTCCGCCTCGGTTCGTCTCGACTTCACCAACTCCGTCACCGCCCTCGCCGTGGAGGTCCGGGTGACGGCGGATGAGCTCTGCGCTCCGTCGGGCAGCGGGGTAGCGGGCACGACCTTCACGGTCGTTCCTCCCTAGGCCGACCGCTCGTAGACGCGAAACTCCCGCGTGAGGCTCCGATGGACCCGCAGGGGGATGGAGAGCACGCGTCGCCAGGGGAGGGGCACCGGATCCTCTCCTCCGGGCAGGATCAGGACCACGCGCCCGCCTCGGCGGATCCGATCGGCCCAGCGAGGGACGACCCGTCCCGCGAGGCCGGCCGCTTCCTCCCCTCCCGTCCCGGAGGCCCGGCCGTAGGGGAGGTCGCTGAGCAGCGCGTCGAACGGTTCGAGCGAACCGGCGAACTCGACCTCGCCGGAGTCCCCCACGGTCATCGCTTCGGCCGTCACTCCGAGGTGAGCGAAGTTCCGGAGGGCGCCCTGGATCATCGTCGGGTCGCGATCGATCCCGACGATGCGAGCCCCCAAGAGGGCCGCCTCCGCGAGGAGCGCTCCCGTTCCGACGAACGGGTCGACGACACGGTCTCCGGGACGAACGCGGGCGAGGTTCGCCGCCGCCCGGGCGAGACGCGGGTCGAGGCCCACGGGGCGCCGGAACGGAAGGGCGGATAGGCGCCGCGCCGAGACCGCCCGGCGGTCGACCGCCGCGACCTCCTCCAGCCAGATGGCCGGGCGCTCGGACCGCTCGAGCCAACAGAAGCGGTGGTCGGGGTGGTCGAGGTCGATCGTACCGCCGGCCTCCTTCCAGGAGCGGGCGGCGCGGAGGACCGTCTCCTCGCGGGCGCCGCCCGACAGGCGGCGGAAAGGGCGGAACGCCGCCGCTCCCGGCGAGGACGTCGGGGCCGGAACCCCGTCGGCGGAGAGGTCGGCCAGGACGAGGCACCGATGCGCCAGGGCCAACCGGTCGGTGAGGGGGCGCCCCAGCCCCGATTCCAACCGGACCTCGAAGAGGGTCTCCGCTCCGTCGAGGGGGCCGACGACCTGGCCCCCCAAGGCCTCGGTGGCGGCCCCTGCCTCGGCTCGGGCGAGCTCCAGGCTTTCTCCCGAGAGTTCGACGAGCAGGGACATCACGGGGCGGCCCCCGGGGACCACTCGGTCAGCCGCCGCCGGACCGAAGCGGTGTGTGAGCCCTCCCAGTAGAGGTGCCCGCACGTCGCGCAACGGAAGAGGGGCTCGTGGGAGGCGAGCACCCTCGGAGGCACGGCGGGGATCGATGCCGCCGAACCGCTCGGGGGGACGGCGAGGAGTCGACCGTTGCAGACGGTGCACCGCTCGAACCGCGGTTCATTGGGCAGCCCAGGGAATCGCGTGCGCAGTTCGCGCCATTGGTCCTGGATGTGGACCGTGGAGAGGAGGACCGAGCGGGGGGCCCGGTGAGCCAATTCTCGGTCCCGGGTGATCAGGACCCGGCGTTCGTCGATCGAGCGTCGGAGGATCTCGTCGTCGTCGATCCCGCGAACGTACGCAGTATCGAGGCCGACGATGCGGAGGTAGCGGGCGAGCCGGCCGAGCATCTCGTCGGCCCACCAGGCGGGAGGCAGCACATCGACCCGAGGGCCCGGCTGAGATGAACCCTTGCCCGTCATATACCGGAGGCTTCCTGATACTGTCGGACGGACGCTATGCGCTTGTTCGGCACCAACGGCATTCGGGAGATCGTCGGCGAGAGGCTCACGGCCCCGTTCATCGCCCGGATCGCCGCCGGCATCACGACCGTCCTCTCCCCCGACGACCGGGTCGCGATCGGATGGGACGCGCGAACGTCCAGCCCCGAGATCGCACGGATCGTCTCGTCGACCCTGGCCCTCGCCGGCCACCGGGTCGCCGAGCTGGGCATCCTCCCGACCCCGGCCGTGCAGTACCTGATCCCCCGGCTGGGCGTCCAGATGGGGATCATCGCCACCGCCTCCCACAACCCCCGCGAGTTCAACGGCCTGAAGTGCATCGCGGCCGACGGGCTCGAGGTGCCCCGGAGCGTTGAAGCCGCCATCGAAGTGGCGGCGGAAGCGGGCCAGATCCGGGCCGTCCCGTACGATGCGGTCGGGACGGTCTACCCGGTGGCCGATGGGGCCGACCAGTACGTGGACGGGATCGTCCACCAGGTCGATGCCGCTCGGATCCGGAAGCGTCGCTTTACAGTCGTCCTGGACTGCGGGAACGGGGCGAGCGTCACGACCGGCCCCTACCTCCTTCGGCGACTCGGTTGCCGGGTCATCACCCTCAACGGTCATGCGGACGGGACCTTCCCCGGGCACCTCTCGGAGCCGACGGAGGCGAACATCCAGGACATCCTCCACACCGTGCCCGCGGTCGGCGCCGACCTCGGGATCGTCCATGACGGCGATGCCGACCGTGCGGTCTTCGTCGACGCGAGCGGACGGTTCGTTCCCGGTGAGGAGACCCTCGCGCTGCTGGCTCGGGATGCGGTCGAACGGGCCGGTGGCGGGATCGTCGTCAGTCCGGTCTCCGCGTCGCAGAGTCTCGAGGACGCGGTCCGGCCGCACGGGGGCTCGGTCGTCTACACGCGCGTCGGCTCCCCCGCCGTCACGCACGAGATGCAGTCCCGAAAGTCGGTCTTCGGGGGCGAGGAGAACGGCGGTCTCGTCTTCCCGAAGTTCCAGTACGCCCGGGACGGTGGCATGTCCGCGGCCGGGTTGCTCGATTACCTCGCGCGCAAGGAGCTCACGCTGACGGAGGCGCTCAAGACCATCCCTCGCTACACCCTCGTGCGCGAGAAGATCCCGTGTCCGCTCGAGTCGCGGGCGCACGTCATGGCCCAGATGGAGGCGACCCTCGCGGACGGCGCGGAGCGGGTCGTAACGCTCGACGGCATCAAGGCCTACCGGGACGGCGGCTGGATCCTCCTTCGCCCGTCGGGAACCGAACCACTCCTGCGCCTCTTCGCGGAGTCGAAGGACCCGGCCCGGGCGCGCGCGCTCGCGGACGAAGGGATCTCGGCGGTCCGGCGGGCGCTCGGCGAGCTCCCCCCGCCCCGGTAGCCGGCTGCCTAGGATAGGGCCGCCCCGGTCCGGTCAGCGCACGAAGGGTCCGATCACGAACAGCCCGAGCAGGAGGAGAACGATCACGACGAACGTGATCGTGGCGAGCGACCGCTCTCCTCCGCGCCGGAAGTAGTAGAACCCGGAGGCGACCCGGACGATCGGGGTCGCGACGAGGACGAGGAGCCCGAGGGTGAGGTACGCCCCCGGAGCTCCGGAGGCGAGGCCGGTGGCGAGCCCGGACAGGCTGAGGAACTGGAGGATCGGGTTCGACCCGATCGCCTCCGTAGAGCTCGTCGAGGGATGGAGCAGAAGGTAGGTGACCAGGGCGCCGAGCAGGAGGGCCAGCGAGACGAAGAGGCCCACCCGCAGCACGACCGCCATCCGCTCGTACGCCGCCGGCGGGAAGGTGAGGTCGGCCGGCTCCACCTCCGGGTCGGTCAGGGCAGCCCCACCCCCCGGAGGATTGTCTCGATCGCCAGCGCTGCGACCACCGGGATGAAGATCCACCGGATCGTCCGGTTCCGAAGGCCGGGGAGGACCTGGCTCCCTACGTAGGCTCCCACGGCCGTGCCGAGGGCCACGGGGGCCGCGATGAGCGGATTGACATACCCGGCGGCGAACAGGATGCCCGCACCGGCGCAGGCGGTGACCCCGATCATGAAATTGCTGGTCGCTGTCGCTACTTTCATCGGGACACCCATGTACCGTTCGAGGGCGAAGACCTTGAACACGCCCCCGCCGATCCCGAACATCCCAGAGACGATACCAGCGCCGAAGGATACGCCCAGCGCGGGAGAGGTATCGGCCGCGTGGTACGAAACGGCCTTGCCCGTCGCGCGGTCGACGAACCGGCCCGAGAGGCGAAGGGCGCGTGAGCGGGCGTCGGGGGGGCGAGGAGTCGGGTCCTCCTGGCCCCGGCGGGCGAGACTGGAGGGAATGATCGCGAGCAGGACGACCCCGAGCGCGACCAAGAGCGCGTCAGTGAGGCTCGCGCGGGTGAGAAAGACCGTCGCCGTCGCCCCGATCACGGCCCCGGGGACCGTCGCGATCTCGAGGAACATCCCCATCCGGAGGTCCGTCAGCCGGTCCCGGATGTAGGCGGCCCCCGTGGTGGTCGAGGTCGCGAGGATGGTGATCGCTCCCGTTCCGATCGCCTCCGGGATCGGGACCCCGAAGAGCACGACGAGCGCCGGGATCACCACGACCCCGCCGCCCATCCCGACGAGCGAGCCGACGAGGCCCGCGGCCACCGAGAGGAGTATCAAGAGGACGACCAGCAGGCCGAGGTCCACGCTCGGGACAGCCACCGCACGGGAAAAGGCCGGCGAGGGAGGAGGCCGGCGAGGACTCACGGAAGCTGCGAAACCTCTTCCTCTCCGGCACGTAGGCGCAGGTCGGGGGGGGCCCGGGTGGAATTGCGGGGCGACCGGGTGGCGCCGGGAGCCCCGGGGATGCCTCCGCGCTGGTCGCACTCGAACAAGGACGGCATCGGCACCGCCTACTCGGCGGATTCCCGCCTCTGGTACACCCTGTGGCGCGGGATCCTGACGGAGGTCTACTTCCCCACGATCGACATGCCCCAGCTTCGGGACCTGGAGTTCCTGTTCACCGACGGCGCCTCCTTCTTCCATGAAGAGAAGCGCGACCTCTCCCCGACCACGGAGCGACCGGTCTCCGACGCGCTCTCCTACCGTGTCCGTTCCGAGGGACCCGGCGGCCGCTACCGGCTCCACAAGACGGTGCTCGCCGCACCGCACCTCCCCTGCCTGCTGGTGCGAAGCCGCCTCGAGGTCGTCGACCCTGCGCTCCGGGGAAAACTGCGGCTCTTCGTGTTGGCGGCCCCCCACCTCCGGGTGGGCGGATGGGACAACTCGGCGACCGTCCAGCGGGTGCTCGGACGCGACGTCTTGGTCGCGGAGAAGGACGGGATGGCGCTCGCGCTCGGCGCGGACCGGCCATTCCGTAAGGCTTCGGTCGGCTACGTGGGTCAGAGCGACGGGTGGACCGACCTCCGGGCCCATCGAGCGATGGTCTGGGAACACGACCAGGCCCCCCACGGGAACGTCGCGCTGACCGGCGAGCTCGATACTTCCGCCCCGGAAGGGTTCACGCTGGGGCTCGCCTTCGGCACCGACGCCTCCGCCGCCGTTTCCGCGCTCTTCCAAGGGCTAGGGGTCCCGTTCGAGACCGCGGAGCGGCGATTCCTCGCCCAGTGGCACCGGACCGCGCACCCCGACTCGCGGGTGGGCCAACCGACTCCGCCGCCCGGTGACCTGTTCGACGCCAGTCGGGCGATCCTGCTGGCCCACGAGGACAAGACCTATCCCGGCGCGTTCATTGCCTCACTATCGATCCCGTGGGGAAGCTCCAAGGGAGACGAGGATGCGGGGGGGTACCACCTGGTCTGGGTGCGCGACCTGTTCCACGCCGCGACCGGATTGCTCGCGTGCGGGGTTCGCGCGGCCCCCCTCCGGGCCCTCATCTACCTCGCGACCCGGCAGCAGCCGGACGGCGGATATCCCCAGAACTTCTGGCTGGACGGACGGCCGTACTGGAAGGGGATCCAGCTGGACGAGGTCGCCTTCCCGATCCTCCTCGCCGGGAAGCTGCAGCGGATGGGCGGGCTCGCGGAGTTCGACCCGACACCGATGGTGCTGCAGGCCGCCCGCTTCCTGATCGACAACGGGCCTCCTACCCAGCAGGACCGTTGGGAGGAACTCGGGGGGTACTCCCCCTCGACCCTCGCCGCCTCGGTCGCGGCCCTGACGGTGGCTGGGCAGTTCGCCCGCCGGGCCGGGATGCCAGACGCAGCCGCCTTCGTGGAAACGTACGCCGACTTCCTCGAGTCGCACATCGAGACGTGGACCGTGGCCACGGACTCCACGCTCGTCCCCGGCATCCCCCGCCACTTCGTCCGCATCCGGCCCGCCGCCGTCGATAATCCGGATCCGGACGAGGGACCCGACCTCGGAAGCGTGTGCCTGTCCAACCTCGCGCCCGGCGTCCCGTGCGAGCGGCCGGCCCGGGACATCGTCGACGCCGGCTTCCTCGACCTCGTCCGGCTCGGGCTTCGCCATCCCGACGACCCCCTGATCGTCGATTCTCTGCGGGTCGTCGATCGGATCCTGAAGGTCGACACACCCTTGGGTCCGGCCTGGCGGCGGTTCACATCAGACGGGTATGGGGAGACGGCCGAGGGGGGTCCCTTCAACGGGTTCGGGGTCGGACGCGCGTGGCCGCTCCTCACGGGGGAGCGGGGCCACTATGAGCTCGCCCGAGGCGCCGACGCGCGCCCCTTCCTTCGGGCGATGGAACGGTTCGCCACACCAACCGGATTGCTGCCGGAACAAGTTTGGGACGAAGCGGACCGGCCCGAGCTCCACCTGCGCTTCGGGCGACCCACGGAGTCGGCGACCCCGCTCGTATGGGCCCACGCCGAGTATGTCAAGTTGCGCCGGTCGCTCCTCGACGGCGAGGTCTTCGACCGGATCCCCGAGGTGGTGGACCGGTACCTCGGCCCCCACCCGCTTCACTTCCCGGGGGAGGTCTGGAAGTTCAATCGCCGACCCACCCGGGTTCCCGCGAATGCGCCGACGCGCGTGATCGCAGCGGAACCCTTCCGCCTGCACCTCTCGCGCGACGCGTGGGTCACGGTCGAGGACCGGGAGTCCCAACCCAGCGGCATCGGGCTCCACTACGTGGACCTCGAGGCCCTAGGGACGGTCGGACGGGGCTGGACGTTCACCTTCTACTGGCCGCGCGACGGACGGTGGGAGGGACGAGACTTTCGCATCGAAGCGGTCCAGGGACACGGGGTCCCGGATCGATCGCCCCGACCGTGATAGGGACCGCTCTGAGGGACGCCCATCGGCAGTCCAAACGCAGGGTGCGGTTTGGGATCGCGAAGGGAGTCGCGGCTGCGACGAACCAATGCCCGGGTCTGTCCGGAAAGGACTCGATAAGAACGGGCGCCGAATCCGCGCGAGCCGCTTTGCGGCTCAGCAGCGTCGCGACCGCCCCGTTCGTCGATTTGGGGGGCGCACCGCCCCAGACAACTTGGCCCGAACGCCCCACACTCGGGCCCGTGGGCTACGGCCAGGTCCAGAAGCGGTCCCCTAAGGAGGGCGGACCTATTCTAGCCTCCTGTATTCAGGGGACCGCATGAGTCGAACCCTGGAGACCATGGCCTGCGCCCCGACCCCGCACCAGAAGGACGCCCAACCCTCCGACCGCAAAGGGGCCCACTCGTGACCACGGAGTGCGAGACCCCGGGGTGCCTCCATCAACGCAGGCTGCACACGGCGGACGGCGCGTGCCGCGCCTGCGCGTGCACGGCGTACACCCGGGATGCCCCGCGGCACCAGACGAGGGCGGAACGCAAAGAGGCGGCCACCGCGCTCCGGAAGTGGTAAGCGGGCGCCGCGCGGGTCCACCTAACGAATCCCCCTCGGGCCACAGAAGGTCCCGATCCCCGCCTCGCAGGGGGAGAAGGCTCAGCGACGGTGTCCGGCCGTTCGTAGCTCCCGGCGAACGAAGAGGAACAACCATTCCACCTCGTAGACCCCGGGGCAGAGGAGTTCCAAAGCGAACCACCAAGGAACACGAACCGCGTGAAGACTGGGTACGCCGGTCGAGATCGCCTTCGAGATCCGGTGGCGGCCGTCGAGCGCGATCTGATACCATCCACGACCGGCGATGATCACCGGAAAGGTGAGGTCCGCCCGGTCCAGGAATTTCGGAAAGATCCGCAGAGCCCATTGGATCGTTCTTGGGGAGAGGCGAGGGAGGTCGCCGAGCGGTTCTTCGAAGACGGGGATGGCGTGGATCCGCAGGTGGCGGACCGCGAGCATCAGACCCGCTCGGCGATGCCAGACGAAGGCCCTGGAATCGACCATCGACTGCCCCCGTACGACCTCCAAGTACCCCGGCGGAACAGGATAAGCCTCCACCTGGAGCCCCGGGAGGGTCGTGTCGAATCTCGCTGCCGGCGCGGGGGGCCGCGCCGCTCGGGAGTCCGATTGCTGCGGTTTTTGACATCGTCCTCCCCGCGCCCGAAACGGGCGGTAGCCGCCGTGCGACGGTTCCGACTCGGGTCGGCCACGCACGGAGGAGACGGGTCCTCGTCGGCGGATGGGTCCCCCAACGGGACACCGTCGCGGTCGATGACCGGCCGCGCGAGAGGCGTCCGACGCTCTTCAGCAAAGACCTTTTTCTTTGTCCGCTTCCCGGGACGATTCGAATCGGAGCAATGCGTTCAGCGCTCCCGTCGCGCGGAGCTCCCTCCCCGTAAGACAAGGTCCAGGGCTCCGGCGACTTCCGACAGATTCTTCCTCCGGCACAACTGGCCGGAGTACCGATGGTCCTCCCACCCTGGTCGACGACTCTGATCGGCTCCATCGCTGCCGTTTGTACAACGGGCGCGTTTGTGCCGCAGGTAATTCGAGTATGGCGTCTGAAGAGCGCGAAGGAAATCTCCCTCACCACGTTCGTCGCCTTCCACGAGGTGGCG
>Ga0209415_10002977_pt1 | contig 31651 bp, 26 predicted proteins | sample PeaSoiSIISIP2007_FD_187696 | JGI IMG/M metagenome (GOLD analysis project Ga0209415, IMG submission 187696) | Peat soil microbial communities from Weissenstadt, Germany - SII-SIP-2007 (SPAdes) (version 2) | ecosystem: Environmental > Terrestrial > Soil > Wetlands > Peat | place: Germany... | reverse complement strand
CAACGTCAGCCGGCACAGCCGCCGGACCAGCGCGGTAGCCGAACTCGGCGAACATTCGTAAGGAGTGATTCCATTAGTCAGGTGGGTTCCTTCTAACGACGGGGATTAACCGCTCCCTGCGGTCGCGGCTCATTTTCGATACGAGCCGCGACGCAGGGAGCGGTCAAAGCCATTATCGTTATCGTAGGGCCAGCTTATGGAAGGAGCAGCTACTTGCGGAGCCGCGCGCGTCAGCAAGCGATTCTTCTTTCCGCGTTTTAAGCCTTGGCGTGCGCAGCGGGTGACGGCTGGCGCACGCTTTCCGTGCGCAGCCAGGATTCGAGCACGAACAAATACCAGAACCGCATCGGCACTTCGCCTTGCGTCACGGCTTGCTTCCACCCGTCCCGGAGCGCCTGATCGCGAATCCAGCCCTGTTTGACCAGCAGCGCGTCATCGAAGGCCGCATCCACTGAGGTTCGCCATTCGCCCGCCATCCAACGGCAGACCGGGATTCCGAAACCGCGTTTGGGCGCGTCCGCGACCCGATCACCCAGGTGCCTGCGAGCCAGTTCGCGCAGCACCGCTTTCAAACGGCCCCGCCGCAGCCGGATTTGGAACGGTAGCGCGGCGGCGAAATTCCACATTTCCTGGTCGAGGAACGGCGCGCGAGCTTCCAGCGCATAATGCATCGTGCCGCCGTCCACTTTGGTCATATATTCCCCGACGAAGCGCCCGCGCCGGTCGAATCGAAGGAAATCCTGCAAGACGGTGCGTCCAGCTTCGGGAGACCAGGGGATCGAGCGCTGGGAAACGGAATCGTCTGCAATGCGCTCGCCGAGCATGGATCCGTACGCGGGCAATCCGGGATGTGCGTTCGCCACGGCCCCGACGCCTCCGGCCGCGTAATCGAGAAAATGGGTCAAACGGCGCAGGGGACCCATCTGCGGCACCATCTTCCGCAGGCCGGTCCAGGAGGCTGCGATTCCGCCGGGAATCGTCCTCGCCACGCGCTGCGCTTGCCAGAAATGGCGATGCTCCGGATAGCCGAGGAATACGTCGTCGCCGCCTTCCCCCGTCAGCAGAACCGTCGCAAAAGGTTTGATGGCTCGCGATACCCGTAGTACCCCGAGCGCCGACGCGCAGGCAAAGGGTTCTCCGTACGCCGCGATTAACTCGTTCACATCCGGCGCTTCCTGGCCAGTCACCTCGATCACGCGATGGCGGATCCCCAAAAGCTTCGCGGTCAGCACCGCGTCCGCGGTTTCATCCAAAGCATCGCCCGGGGTTCCCACTGTGAACGCCGTCAGATCGCCGCCCAGCAGCGCCACGGCCCAGCACACCAGACTCGAATCGATGCCGCCGCTGAGCAGCGCGCCCACCGGAACATCCGCGTTCAGCCGCAGTTCGACGGATTTGAGCAGCAGCCGCTCGGTTTCTTCCAGAGCCTCTTCAAAGCTCGGCCCGCCGGACGCGCGCGCTTCCGGAGGCGTCCAATATTCGCGACTGCTGAACTTCCCGCGCGTCCATTCGAGGATGGTCGCCGCCGGAAGCTTGCGCACCCCCGCGTAAATCGAGCGCGCGTCGGTGACGTATCCGAACTCCAGGAATTCGGCAAGCGCCTGAGGGTCCAGGTCGCCAGCGAGCCCGGCATTCCGCAGCGCGCGCGGCGTGGACGCGAATGCAATCGCGCCATCGCGCTCGACATAGCAAAGCGGCTTAACGCCCAGCCGGTCGCGTACCAGGAACAGCGTTTGCAAACCGTCATCCCAGAGCGCGAACGCGAACATCCCGCGGAGCTTCGCTACCAGGCCGTCCACACCCCATTCGCGATACCCATGGAGCAGGACCTCAGTATCGGTCTGGCTGCGGAAATGATAGCCACTGCGCACCAATTCCTTGCGGAGTTCATGGAAATTGTAGATTGCGCCGTTGAAGACGGTCGCGAGCGACCGATCCGGCGTGCTCATGGGCTGGCGGCCCAGATCGCTCAAGTCGAAGATCGACAGGCGACGGTGTCCCAGCGCGGCGGCATTCCAGGCTTCCAGCCCCTCCCCATCCGGTCCGCGGCGCTCGAGGGAGCGCATCATCCGGAGAACGTCGCCTGCCGCAACCTCGCGATCAGGGCAACCGATGAATCCGGCGATACCGCACATACCTCAAGAATATCGCTTTATAGGGAACTGAGGGTCGTCATGGAAATGCGGCCGACGGTGACAAAAACGTTAGTACTAGTACTTTGCTAGGAGTTTTTAACGTTACAAATTTGGATTGACACTGCGGCGGACCGCATGCCAGTATGGTGCCGGAGGATATCCCCCGATGTGCAGGAGGTTGGGATTTTTGTCGGCAGTCGTCGTGTCCGTACTCTTGCCGCTGAAAGCTTCGGTGATCGTGGACTTTACGACAGCCGGCTGGTACAGCAATCAGGGAGTTGCTCCGACAAACACGCCTGGATCCGACAATTACTTCGCAGCGGGGGAGTTTCATGGCAACCAGTTCGAGGATTTCTTCAATTTCGATCTTCTCAACTTCACGGGGACAGTGACGTCGGCAACGATAACCATTACGAACCGCCAGGACACGATCCCGGCGGTCTCGCCGAACGCATCCGATACCTATCAGCTTTCGGATAGTACGGCAAATCCCGCCAATCTGGCCAACGGCACCGCGACTTTTGGAATTGTGGGCGCTACGCCATACGGAAGTTTCTCGGCCGATTTCAACACCATCACCGACGGTGAGCCGTTCGTAATCACGCTGGATGCCGCCGCAATCACCGCTCTGAACGCGGCGATCGGCACTGGAACCTTCACCACGGCGGGAGCGGTTACCACCGCCGCCGGAAGCGACGATTATCTATTTGTCGGCGAGGGAGGCGGCGCTACGTTGCCGCTGGCCGGTGACGTATTCCTTTCGCTGACGGGCACCGTACAGCCCACGGCAGGTCCTGCTCCCGAACCGGCATCGCTTGTACTGACCGGGTCTGCGCTGATCGGACTGGCGTGGTTCGCGTCGCGACGCAAATCCGCCCCGTTGCCATCGCGGCTCGGCTAAGAGCTTGTTGAAAAGGGGACAGACCGCTCTGTCCACGCCTCCGCTCCTACGCGAAACCGCGCTTCGCGACCCCCTTTTTCAACAAACTGTGCGCCAACGACGTGCGATTTCTGAGAAAATCGCACCTCGATGATCCGGTTCTGCGCACGTGAACAGGACAATGGAGTAATTTGCGAGCGCGGCCACGGCTAGCGCTGTTGCGAGTTGAAAAAGACCATGGCCGGGCAGCAAGGTGTTCTTTAGCGCCATTGAGATCAGAAACGCAGGAATCGCACTGACCAGCGGACGCGTGTATACCTGATTCAAGTACGCGACGTAGCTCATGCCGATGGTCTGGCTGACTACGTAAGAAAGATAGAGGCCGCGATTCGCCACCATCAGAGCCGCCGTCACCCACGCTGCTCCGGCGATTCCATTACGCGGAACGATCGCGCATAGCAACGCCAGCCCCAGCGCGAATTCGACGAACATCCCGCGCGCATAGAGCTGCGGTTTGCCCATCCCCATCAGTAGCATCGCAGAGCTGAATTGCCCGATCACGCCGAGGACGTAGCCGCCCAGCAGGATGGGAAGCACTGGCGCGCTGTGCGGCGCGGCTTTGGACCCCATCCATAAGGCCAGGAACTGATCGCCGTAGGTCCACAGGAGGATGGCCAACGGCATGAAGATGGCCAGGCAATAGCGATTCGTGTGGACCGCCAATCTCCGCAGCGCGGGCAGATCGCCTTTCGCCGATAGCTCCGCGGCATTGGAGTTGGTCACGATGCCGATGCGCCCCACGAAGTCTGCGGTGTACTGAATCAGGCGCATAGGCGCGGCGTAGAAACCTGCAAACGCGGCCGAAAGGAAATGCCCGATCAGAAAGGGAGCGGTTTGATTCTGAAGCTGCGTGGAAACCGTGGCCAGAAAACTGTGAATGCCGAAACTGTTCAACTGGCGCAGCGTGGCTCGGCTTCCCAGGCGGAAAGATATGGGAATATCCTTGAAAACCCGGCGGAACGAAAGGAAATTCAAGGCGAAGCCGAGCAACTGGCTGGCTACCGTGACCGCAGCGAGAGCGATCAAGCCGTAACCGAAGTACAGCACGATGCCTTGCCCCACAACTCGCGATGCGGTCGCGATCACAGTGACGCGGCTGGTGAGGTCGAAGCGCTGCACGGCTTCCAGACAATCGACGGACAACCCGAATACCACGCCGACCGCCCAACTCACCGTGATCAGATAGATGACAATGACAAACGGATGTTCAAATCCAGGCGCCACGTGGACAAAATGCACGATGCGATGGGCCATGAGCGAGACCCCGGCCAGCACGAATGCGGCGATGGCGGAAGCGTAGAGCAGGGAAGTGCTGATCACTTCGCCGACCTTGCGAAGCTCGCCCGTCGCGGTGTAATGCGCGACATACTTCACCGTTGCCGACCGGAATCCGAAATCGAAGAACCAGTAATAGTCGACCAGGCCGAAAGACAGCGTCCAGACCCCGTACGCTTCTGGTCCCAACGCGCGGATCAGGAACGGGGAAATGATCAACCCGGAGGCTAATGCGGCTATTACGCCGGCCCAGGTCCAGATAACATTGGTGACGAATCGCCGGCCGCGGCTGGAGGGCGCAGGCGGAGCCGGATTCGCTTCCGAACGCTGAACCACTTCCACGGTTGAACCTTACAGACCGGGTTCCGTTTGCGAGCGATACCACTCGTAGGTGCTGCGAATCCCATCGCGCAGCTCGATGCGAGCTTTCCAGCCCAGCGCAGTGAGACGGCCGACGTCGAGCAGCTTGCGCGGCGTCCCGTCGGGCTTGGATGCGTCGAAGACCACGTTGCCGTCATAGCCGACGATGTTCGCGATCAATTCCGCCAGCGCGCGGATGGTGAGATCCTGCCCGGTCCCGATGTTGATGATCCGTTCGTCGTCGTAGTTCTGCATCAGAAACACGGCTGCATCGGCGAGATCGTCCACGTGCAGAAATTCGCGCCGCGGCGAGCCGCTGCCCCAAACCACCACTTCAGCCGCGCCGCGGGTCTTGGCTTCGTGAAATTTCCGGATTAGCGCCGGCAGAACATGCGAAGAGGCCAAATCGAAGTTATCCCCCGGTCCGTAAAGATTAGTCGGCATTACGTTGATGCCGCAGAATCCATATTGTTTCCGGTAAGCCTGGATCATTTTGAGGCCGGCGATTTTCGCCACCGCGTACCACTCGTTGGTCGGCTCCAGCGGCCCGGTGAGCAGATACTCCTCTTTGATCGGCTGCGGCGCGAGTTTGGGATAAATGCAGGACGATCCGAGGAATAACAGCTTTGTAACCCCGGCCCGGCGCGCTGTTTCGATCACATTGACCTGAATGGCCAGATTGTCATAAATGAAATCGGCGGGATTCTGACTATTGGCAAGAATCCCCCCCACTTTGGCGGCGGCGAGAAATACGTACTCGGGCTTTTCGGACTGAAAGAACGGCTCGACCGCGGCTGTGTCGCGCAGGTCAAGCTCGCGGCCGCGCAGGATCAGGTTCTGGAAACCGGATTCGCGCAGCTTGCGGCAAATGGCGGATCCGACCAGTCCACGGTGTCCGGCAACGAAAATCCGCGCAGTGTGATCCACGTTATCTTTGTGAGAACCTGCTGGCGACCTTGTGTCCGGCGGCGACCAGCGTCTTCTCCTGGCGTGCGAGCTCAAGATCGTGATCCATCATCATGCGCACCAGTTCATCGAACGTAACTCGCGGCTGCCAGCCCAACACGGCCCGCGCTCTGGATCCATCGCCCATCAGGAAATCAACTTCCGTGGGGCGAAGGTAGCGCGGATCCTGCTCGACGTGCCGGGTCCAGTCGAGATCGCAATAGGCAGCGGCCAGATCCAGAAACTCGCGCACGGAATGGGATTCTCCGGTCGCGATCACGTAGTCATGGGGCGACGGCTGCTGGAGCATCAGCCACATGGCTTCGACGTAGTCGCCCGCATAACCCCAGTCGCGGCGGGCGTCCAGATTTCCGAGATACAGTTTGTGCTGAAGGCCCAGCTTGATGCGCGCCAGCGCGCGAGTGATCTTCCGCGTGACGAAGGTTTCCCCGCGCCGCGGAGATTCGTGGTTGAACAGAATCCCGTTGGCGATGAACAGGCCGTAGGCTTCGCGATAGTTCACCGAATACCAGTGCGCCGCGACTTTACTCACCGCATACGGGCTGCGCGGATAAAACGGCGTGGATTCATTCTGGGGTGGTTTGGCGGCCCCGAACATTTCAGACGATCCCGCCTGATAGAACCGCACGTTGTGCCCCACGGCGTAATCGCGCAGCGCTTCGAGAATACGCAGCACACCGGTGGCGACTACGTCGGCGGTATATTCGGCCTGATCGAAACTGACGCGCACGTGCGATTGCGCGGCCAGATTATAGATCTCGTCGGGCTGGGCTTTGTCCAGGATGCGACGAAAGCCCGCCCCATCGGTGACATCGCCGTAATGCAGAAACAGCGCGGCGCCGGCTTCATGCCGGTCCTGATAAATGGGATCCAGGCGCTCCGTGTTGAACGTGGACGCCCGGCGGACCACTCCGTGAACCTCGTATCCCTTGGCGAGTAGAAGTTCGGCCAGGAAGGAGCCATCCTGACCGGTCACGCCTGTGATGAGAGCTTTCTTCATGAACCGGCCTGCGCGTCAAGCGGCGAAACCTTGATTATACTTCGCCAGTTGCGAATCCATCCCCGGCTTGATGAAACTGGTGGAAGACCTTCCGAAAAGAAAACACAGTGAAAGTTCCCCTGCTGGATTTGAATTCACAAAACCTGGCGCTCGCCGGTGAGCTGGAAAGCGCCTTCACCCGGGTTCTGCGTTCGGGCCGATTCATCCTGGGACCCGAGGTAGAAAAATTCGAGCGCGATGTGGCGGACCTGGTGGGCGCGCGGCACGCGATCGGCGTTTCCTCCGGCACCGATGCGATTCTGCTGGCGCTGATGGCGCTCGGAATCGGGCCCGGCGACGAAGTGATCTGCCCGTCGTTCACCTTTTTCGCGACGGCGGGATGCATTGCGCGGGTGGGCGCGACGCCCGTGTTCGCCGATTCCTGCCCAGTCAGCTTCAACCTGGACGTGGAGGATGCGGCGCGTAAAATCACGCCTCGTACGCGCGCGATCGTTCCGGTCCATCTGTTTGGGCAGACCGCGGAAATGGACCGGGTGATGGAACTGGCCACTGCGCATCACAAACTGGCCGTGATCGAAGACGCGGCGCAGGCGTTGGGCGCGCAGTATCGCGGACGGGGCGCGGGCTCGATCGGCGATTTCGGGACCTTCAGCTTTTACCCGTCGAAGAACCTGGGCGGATTCGGAGACGCTGGGTTGCTGGTCACCAGCAACGATGCGCTGGCGGCCGAAGCTCGCCTTCTGCGCGGGCATGGAGCGGAGCACAAGTATTTCCACAAGAAAGTTGGCGGCAATTTCCGCATCGACCCGATGCAGACGGCTCTTCTAGGCGTGAAACTCCCCCACCTCGCGGAGTATTCCGACGGCCGCCGCCGCAACGCCGTGTTTTATACCAGCCAGCTCGCGCAGATTCCGGGCGAATGCCCCTGCCCGAAAAAAGTGGGGATCGTTTTGCCATCCGCGTACCCGCACAATCACCACATCTGGAATCAATACACGCTGCGCGTAATCCGCGGAGAGCAATGGAATCGCACCGAGAATCCACGCGACGCCTTGCAGAAGTTTTTGACTGCGCGCGAAATCGGAACCGAGATCTACTATCCGCGCCCCATGCATATGCAGGAATGCTTCGCGTCCGTGGCGGGCGCGGCGCGTCTTCCGATGGCCGAAACCCTGGCCGCCGAATGCCTGAGTATCCCCATCTTCCCCGATCTGACTCACGAACAACTGGAGATGGTGGTCACGGCGATTCGGGACTTCGTCGCTCAAAACGCATAGCACCGGCCGTTTTTGTTAAATTTGTTGTGGTCGCCTGTATTTTCGGCGGTTCCCGACCGACGAATCTGTGATCCGGCTCTTCAAAGTAACTGTTCCGAGCAGCGTCGTCGCGCTGATCGTTTCCGAAGCGATTCTTCTCCTGTGCTGCTTCATTGTCGCGGTCTACTGGACCACCGACGCCGCCGATGTTTTTCTGTTCGAAGACGACGGACTCTGGGGCATCGGATTCGTCGTGCTGGTGGTTCTGATCGGGTTGTATTTCTCCGACCTGTACGAAAGTTACCGCATCCCTTCGCACGTGGTTCTGATTCAGCAATTTTGCGTGGTGATGGGCGCCGCGTTCCTGATGCAGAGCCTCCTGTATTACGGGCGCGGGACCACGCTGGTGCTTCCACGGCGCGCGATGGTTTACGGCAGCGCCCTTGCCTTGGTGGTGCTGCCGCTGTGGCGCGTCGGATTCGCCAACCTGGTGTGGAAGGGAATTGGCTCGCGCCGCCTGTTGTTCCTGGGCTCGTCGCCGCTGGTGGTCGACATCATCGAAGAAATTCAAGCGAATCCGCAGCTCGGCCTGGCGGCCATCGGCTTTCTCGATAACTGGTCTGACGCGCCTGAGCGGATCGGCGGGGCGTCGCGGCTAGGCTCGATCGCCGATCTGGGAATTGTGGTCAAAGCAGAGCACCCGGACTCCATCGTGGTGGGGATGACCGAGCGCCGGCAGAACCTGCCGGTACAGGAACTGCTCGAACTGCGTCTCTCCGGCATTCTTGTGGAAGAAGCGGCGACGACCTATCAGGCCATCTTCCATCGCGTGTCGACGCGCGACCTGCGCCCTTCGCAGTTGATTTTTTCCGCGGAGCTGGGGCCCAGCGGCCGCAGCCTTGCCCTGCAAACCGCCTACTCGCTGTTGATTTGCCTGATCGCCCTGGTACCCGCACTGCCGGTGATGTTGATCGTCGCGATCCTGGTTAAGCTGACCTCGCCCAAGGGACCGGTTCTGTTTCGGCAGACGCGGGTCGGCTTCAACGAAGTTCCGTTCACGCTTTACAAATTCAGGTCGATGCTGCAAAACGCGGAAGCCGGCACGGGTCCTGTGTGGGCCACCAAGGACGATCCACGCATCACGCCGTTAGGGCGCTGGCTCCGCAAGCTGCGCTTGGATGAGCTGCCGCAGTTGATCAACGTCCTGCGTGGGGAAATGGCCATCTGCGGGCCGCGCCCGGAGCGTCCCGAGTTTGTTTCGGTCTTACAAGAGAAGATTCCGTATTACCGCCAGCGTCACTGCGTAAAACCCGGCATCACCGGATGGGCGCAGATCAACCACAAATACGGCGACACGCTCGAGGACACGATCATCAAGCTGGAATACGATCTGTACTACATCAAGAATCTGTCGGTCTCGCTGGACGCGTATATCATTTTTCACACAGCGAAGACGATGCTGGCGGCGCGCGGGTCGCAATAACCGTCTAAACGCGAACCTTGGGTTCCCCGAGCAGCGCGCGATTCAGTGCCGCCAGTTCGGAGAGCGACGTCAGTGCATGTGTGATTTTTAGTCCGAGATCGTAAGCGCCCAGCCCATAATTCGAGCGGCACACCTCGGCGAGCAGCAGCATGTCGTTGCCTTCGATTTTGACGACTGCTCCGCAGGGGATTGGAGTCCGGACCATCAACCGCAACCCGCTGCCGGACATGTCGAGTACTCGGCCGGTCACCGGCAGCTGCTTCGGGCTCCCGAGCACGGTGACTGTAACGTCCGCGTCGATGATGAAGCGCGGTTCTCTGCGTCTCTCCACACCACGCTTATCGGCGTGGGTGCGCGATGTATGAAGCTTTAATATCGATAGTGATCCGGCTTGTACGGACCGTCCACCGGCACGCCCAGGTATTCGGCCTGTTTGTGCGTAAGCTTGGTCAGCTTCACGCCGATGCGCTCCAGATGCAGCCGCGCAACTTCTTCGTCCAGCTTCTTCGGCAGCGTGTACACGCCGGGTGCGTATGAATCGCGATTGCGCCACAAATCGAGCTGCGCCAGCACCTGATTGGAGAAGCTGTTGCTCATCACGAAACTGGGATGGCCCGTGGCGCAGCCGAGGTTGACCAGCCGGCCCTCCGCCAGCACGTAAATACTGTGGCCGTCAGGGAACGTGTACATATCCACCTGCGGCTTGATGTTAGTCTTCTTCACTCCCGGAGCCGAGTTCAGACGGTCCATCTGAATCTCGTTGTCGAAGTGCCCGATGTTGCACACGATGGCCTGATCCTTCATGCGCATCATGTGTTCGAGCGTCAGAACTTCGCAGTTCCCGGTGCAGGTGACGTAAATATCGCCGGTGCCCAGCGTGTCCTCGAGGGTGGTCACCTGATAACCGTGCATAGCGGCCTGCAAGGCGTTGATGGGATCGATCTCAGTGACGATCACGCGCGCGCCGAACCCGCGCAGCGACTCCGACGATCCCTTGCCGACATCGCCGTAGCCGCAAATCACAGCCACTTTGCCCGCCACCATGACGTCGGTCGCGCGCTTGATTCCGTCGCTTAAGGATTCGCGGCAGCCGTACAGATTGTCGAACTTCGATTTAGTCACCGAGTCGTTCACGTTGATTGCGGGCACCAGCAGCTTGCCTATCTGATGCATTTTGTACAAGCGATGTACGCCGGTGGTGGTCTCTTCCGAGACTCCGCGCCACTCCTTCACCATCTGATGCCAGCGCTGCGGATTTTCGCGATACACCTGCTTGAGCAGCTCCTTGATGACCTTCTCCTCGTGGCTTTCGGACGGAGTGTTCACCCAATCCGAACCTTCTTCGAGTTCGTGTCCCTTGTGTAGCAGCAGCGTCGCGTCGCCGCCGTCGTCGACGATGAGCTGGGGCCCTTTGCGGTCCGCATGGCTCAAGGCCTGATACGTGCACCACCAGTATTCCTCGAGTGATTCGCCTTTCCAGGCGAACACCGGAATGCCCGCCGCGGCGATGGCGGCGGCCGCGTGATCCTGCGTGGAGAAAATGTTGCAGCTCGCCCAGCGAACTTCGGCACCGAGGTCGGTCAGCGTTTCGATCAGCACGGCGGTCTGAATGGTCATGTGCAGCGATCCGGTCACCCGGACGCCTTTGAGCGGACGCTCCGCTGCATACTTGCGGCGGATGGACATCAGGCCGGGCATTTCGAACTCGGCGATGCCGATTTCTTTCCGGCCGAAATCCGCCAGCGAAAGGTCGGCGACTTTGTAATCGGTGGCTACCGGGGTAGGCATTCTTAAAATCTCCTATCGATAAATCGCGATACGTTGATATAATATCTTAAGAAGACTCGTGGCGTCAATCCTCAAATCCCTTAGGCTGCTGGCCGACGGCACCCGCATCCGCATCGTGCTGCTGCTCGACCGCGAGGAGCTGTCGGTGACCGAGCTGCAGGAGATCCTCGGCATCGGCCAAAGCACGCTTTCGACGCATCTTTCGCAGCTTAAACAGGCTGCCATCGTGGAGGATCGCCGCACCGGCAAGAACGTTCTCTATCGTCTCAAAACGCAGGCGGCGGCGGACCGGAAATCGTTCACACAGTTGATGACAGTGTTCCGCGAGGCAGCCGCGCAGATGCCGGAAGCCGCTGAAGACAACGATGCGCTGCGCCTGGTCCTGGCGCGCAGGCAGGACAAAACCCGCGCGTATTTCGACGCATTGGCCGGCCGATTCGGCCGCGAATACGTCCCCGGACGTTCCTGGCAAGGGCTTTCCGAGATGCTGATGACCCTGTTGCCGCCGCTGGTGATCGCGGATTTGGGCGCAGGAGAAGGAACGCTCGCGTTGCTGCTTTCGCGCCGGGCGAAAAAAGTGATCGCGGTGGACAACTCCGAGAAGATGGTTGAATTCGGCGCGAGCGTGGCGCGCAAACACAAGGTGCGCAATCTCGAGTATCGGCAGGGCGACCTGGAAGCTCTGCCGATCGCCGGCGGAACAGTGGACGTAGCGCTGTTCAGCCAGTCCCTGCATCACGCGCTGCATCCCGAACGTGCGATCGAAGAGGCGCGCCGCGTTCTGCGCCGCGGCGGGCGCGTCGTGATCCTGGATTTGGTGAAGCATCATTTCGAAGAAGCGCGCGAGCTGTACGCTGATCGATGGCTTGGCTTCACCGAAGTGGAGTTGCAGCGGCTGCTTCACTCAGCGGGATTTAAGAATGCGCAAACGTCGGTCGTGCATCGCGAGGCGGACCCTCCGCATTTCGAAACCATCCTGGCGACGGGCGAAAAATAATAGAGAGTCCGTGAGGCCGGAACCATTTGGCCGTCGCAGCTCGGCCAGAGGGGCATTTTTCCTATTTGGCAACGTAGCCGGCCGGCAACACCTTGTGCGGATCGACTCGAATTACCAGATACACCACCTGGTCCGTCGTGATCTCGCTGAACCAGTGCGGAGTGTTGGGCGGAATCACCACCACGTCGCCGGGTCCCACTTTGCGGCTTACGCCGTTCAGGATCGCGCCGCCATTGGTGCTCGGGCCGTTCAGTACCTTCACTACTTGGCCGTCCGGCGCGGATGCCTTGGGATGCTCCATCGTCCCGCCGGTGACCAGCGTGGCGTTGCCCTCGATCACGTGATAGATTTCGGTGATCTGGCTGTGCTCGATCGCGTTGGGAGTCTGCTTCCCCTGCGTACGCGCGCGATGCACCACGCCGACGCCGATGTTATATTCGTCGTTGATGCCGACGACGCGGATTTGCGTGTCGCTGACCGCCGCAGCCGCGGTCTTCTTTACGATCGCGGCGATCTCATCGTTCTTAACGTCAGTGGCCGATTGAGCCCCGGCTAGCGCACAAATCAGGAACAGCGCAATCCTCATTGCAGAGGACTTTTCGCCGACTTCGGCCAAACCACTCCCTGATCTTCCTTGACCACCGGACCCATGCCCTTGTACATAAACTTCTGGATACGTTGGCCGCGATAGGTCTCGGTCGTGAAGATGTTGCCCTTGGAATCGGTGGCGATACTGTGGACCGCGTAGAACTCGCCCGGCTGGCGTCCGCCGTCGCCGAAGCTGGTCAGCACGTCGAGCGAATCGCGATCCAGAATGTGGACCTTTTCATTCGCTCCATCGGCCAGATAGATGTACTTCTGATCTTTGTCTTTGGAAAACGCGATGTCCCACACCGATCCGTCGCCCAGCGTGTTCTTGTAGAGGACTTTTTCTTTCACGAAGGTCCCGTCCGCTTTGAAGACTTGGATACGGTCGTTCGGACGGTCGCAGACATACAGCAGGCCGTCATGCGAAAGCTCGGCGCAATGCACCGGGTTGCGGAATTGCTGGGCCGGCGGATCGTCGGGCTTGTACCGGCCGGCGGCGCCGGGAGCGAAGTAACTGTCGTCCGGCGTGTGGCCATAGGCGCCCCAGTGCCGCTTGTATTTTCCGGTCTCGGCATCGAACACGATCACGCGCTTGTTGCCGTAGCCGTCGGCGACGTAGAGTTCATCGGTCTTGGGATCGACGTAAAGTTTGGCGGGAAGGCCCAGGTTTTCGGTATCGTTGCTGCCCTTGCTCGCGCCGGCTTTGCCGATCTGCATCAGGAATTTTCCATCCTGCGTGAACTTCATCACCATGCTGTCGTGATAATAAACCGGACCGCGCGCACGCGGCGTGGATTCGTCCGCTGGAGCCGCCCCGCGCCCCCTGCCTCCGCGTCCCGCCGCTCCTGGAGGAGTCCCGCGGCCATTGCCGCCGATCCACACGTTGCCCTTATAGTCGACGAAAATGCCGTGATTCGAATCCGGCCACACGTAGCCGTCTCCGTCCTTGCCGCCCCAGCTTGTGATCAGGTTTCCAGCCTGATCGAACTCCAGCACCGGCGGTGCGGGAATGCAGCATTCCGATTCCACTACGCCATTCTGCCGCTTGTTCGCGCCCTTGGGTGCATCGGCGATGCCGTATAGCTCCATCGCTTCGAGGGATCCCTGGCGGTGAATGATCCAGATATGATCCTGCGCGTCTACCGAGACGCCGATCACGTTCCCCATCACCCAGTGATTCGGGAGCGGCTTGGGCCACATCGGATCCACTTCGAACTTGGGCGCCTGCCGCGTGGCCACGCTGAACGCGGTCACTTTCTTTTCGAGAACGACGGATCCAACTCCGAGTACGACCACGATCGCGGTGAACGTCGCTCCAACCCGAAACTGGCGGGCGCGGAGATTTCGGCTCATATCTTTCTCAATCCTCCCTTTCCGATGTATCCTGACACTTCGGACAGTGGGTTCGATTATACACGATTCGGTATCTCATAACCAGTCCCTGTCCCGCAGTGAAATACATGTTTTTACGGCATTTTTTAGCGATCGCGGTGGCCGCGACGGCCCTGGCGCACGACATTCCCAACGATGTCGCCGTGCAGGTGTTTTTAAAGCCTAAGGGCGGCACGCTGCACCTTTTGGTCCGGTGCCCGCTGCGCGCGATTCGCGACGTCAATTTCCCGGAGCGCGGCCCCGGCTATCTCGACATCGCGGCGACCGAGGCGATGATGCCCGATGCCGCCACCTTGTGGATTTCGGATTTCATTAACCTGTATGAGGGCAAGACGCAGTTGCCTAAGCCGAAAGTCGTGGCGACGCGGCTGGCGCTGGAGTCCGACCGCTCTTTCGCGTCGTACGAAACTGCCGCGGCCCACGTGATTGGACCGATGTTGCCCGCGGACACCAACGTCGTCTGGAACCAGACCTTTCTCGACGTGATGTTTGAATATCCCATCGCGTCGGACCGTTCTGAATTCTCCATCGAACCGAAACTGGCGCGGCTGGGGCTGCGCGTGGTGACGGCGCTGCGGTTTCTTCCGCCCGGCGGCGCCGTGCGAGCCTTCGAATTCGTAGGCGATCCGGGATTGGTCAGACTGGACCCCCGCTGGTATCAGGCCTCCGCGCGATTTGTCGAGCTGGGGTTCTTTCATATCCTCGACGGCACGGATCATTTACTGTTCCTGTTCTGCCTGGTGATTCCATTCCGCAAATTCCGCGCTCTGATTCCCATTGTCACGTCGTTCACCGTGGCGCACTCCATCACGCTGATCGCTTCGGCGTACGATCTGGCTCCCAGCGCTTTGTGGTTCCCGCCGCTGATCGAAACCGGCATCGCGATTTCGATCCTCTACATGGCGCTCGAAAACATCGTGGGGACCAGCAACGTCCATCGTCGCTGGATGATCACGTTCGGCTTCGGCTTGGTGCACGGCTTCGGCTTTTCCTTCGCGCTACGCGAAACCATGCAGTTCGCCGGGACACATATGCTCGCGTCGCTGTTGTCGTTTAACGTGGGAGTCGAACTGGGCCAGCTACTGGTCCTGTTGATCATGATTCCCGCTCTCGATTTTCTGTTCCGCTACGTGGTGGTCGAACGCATGGGGACCATCATTTTATCCGCGCTGGTTGCGCATACCGCCTGGCACTGGATGATGGACCGCTGGGCGGTGCTGAGGCAGTTCCACGTCCCATGGCCCGCGTTCACGATGGAGTTCGCGGCGACGTTGATGCGCTGGCTGATGGTTATTGTCGCGATGGCTGGAGTGATCTGGTTTCTGCGCAGCCGGTCAAAACGGCTCGCGCCCGAAGCGGAGCCGGATTATTTGGCGACTGAAACGCTGAGCAAGCCGTTCGACCAGCAGCATTGAAATCCGCGCCCGCCGTCGCCCGACCAGTCATTGGCGACCAGACGCAGCACGTAGGCGCCGGGCTCGCTGAAAGTGGCCGTAGTGGTCACTTTGCCGCTGACCGTCGTTTTCGGAGGCGGAGTGAAGTCGTCTTTTTCAACCGGCGGCCTCTCGACCGAGAATTTGACGTCGCCAGGACCACGGAACTTGCTCCACGCGACCGTGATGGGAGGCGTTCTGGGACGCGTCGCGCCCAGCGAGACGTTGGCGTCGTCGGCAACCCAGGCTTCGAGCGTCAACGGCTCTCCCACCTTGGCGGTCTTTGACGCGCGCGGTCCCACCGGACCCTGCACGAACGGCCCCGTCGCCGAAAAGCCGATGAACGGAGGCGTGTTGTTGGTCGCATCCACGAACGGGGAAACTTCCCACAGCGTGTTGATGTCGAGCGGGATTACGTTCGTCTTACCGTTGATGGTCAGCGACCAGGTGAGCCTTTTATCGCCGAAATCCTTGGGAACCTTGATGGTGAAAATGCCGAATACGTGGCCGGTGAGGAAGTGCGTCGGCTGGCCCTGATCCGGTCCGCCGGGCTCGATTTTATTGTTCGGCCCGATCGGAATATCCACGGCTTCCTTGGTATTCCGGTTGTAGTATCCGACCAGAATCGTATACGTTCCGTCGGGATTCGAGAACCACCCGTCGAACGCGCCCGTGACGCTCTGTCCCGACAGGTGCGCGGGCTCCATGGGCAACTGCTGCCCGCTACACGTGAGAATTGTTAACGCAAGTCCTAAGGCTAGTCCGGAAAACCGCTGCATCGTTTACTGCGTACCCCTAGAGGGCCGTCCTTGCGGCTTATGTTTGGCCGCCCACTCCTTGTAATCTTCATCGCTGATATTGGTGACGTTCACCCACGCGTGGCCCATCTCGTCCACCGTGCGGTCGCCGTAGCCCACCCATTGGTCCGGGTCGGGGTTGTTGCGATTCGCCGTCGTGTTGTCGTACCACGCGGTGACGTGGATGATGGTGCCCTTGGGCAGCACCGGAGCGGCATCATCCGCATAGATGTAATTGGTCATCCAATTAAAGTTGAACTTGTCGACGTAGCTGAGCATCTGCGTGGTGCCGTCCGGCAGGATCGCTTCCATCGCCATCGCTTTCCCGCGCAGGTGCATATGGGGCTGGAAATTTTCGAGGCGTGCCGCCGAGTTCAGCACGTGATAAGACTGCTTCTCGGTGATCGAATTCGGCGGGATATCGAGGTTGCCATCGGCCGCGCCGAACAGCGTCAGACGAGTGCGATACTTCGGCTCCTCGCCCTTTGGATACAGATACACGCCCAATTCGGCATGGTCGCGAATCTCTTCGCCCACCGCGTGCAGGTGCAGTTCCCACCAGATCTTTGATCCAGGCAGCAAAAGCTTGCCCGCTCCGGCGCGATAGATGTCGTAATTCTTTCCGACGGCCCATTCCATCAGCAGGCCGGGCGTGAATGACGCGGCGCTGGCCGCTGTTCCCGGTTCATCCTGGACCAGATGCGCCAGAACGTGGTGCATGATCCTGCGGCCGGCCGGCGAGCCGGGACGCATTTCGACGGCGCGCACCCACCGTGCTTCCGTGATCGGCACATCGGTCAGCGGCTTGAACCAAACGTCTTGCCCGTGCGCCGGCATCGTGTACGCGTCCGACTTCAGAACCAGGTCCGGCTGGCCGAACTGCTTGGCGAGCTGCCACGTGTCGTCGCTGGGCCATTCCTTCGGAGGAGGCATATCTTTCGGATCGCCCTTCACCGCGCCCGTGTCCACCCACTTCGCGATCAACGCGACCTGTTCGTCGGAGAGCGAACGGTTATTCATGAAATGCTGGATGCCGACGGTCTTGTCGATGTGCCAAGGCGGCATGTTGCGCGTGACTACGCGTTCGCGAATCGCTTTGGCCCACGGTCTCGACTCTTCGTAGGTGACCAGCGACATGGGAGCCGCAGTGCCTTTGCGATGGCAATCCTGGCACTTTTCTTGAAAAATCGGCGCAATGTCCTTCGTGAACGTTACCGGCCGGTCGGACGGTACTGAGGCGCCAAAAACGGAGAGCGCAACAAAGGCACTCAATCCAAAACATTTAGAGACGAACGCAGCCATGCCCTATCTCCTTACAGACAGCAGTTTACAGATTCCCAGAGCCAGTGTCAACGGGGTACTTAACGCTGTTAAGTCCGGGCCGATGGTTAAGCGGCTGCCAGACATGCTAGCCTCGCCTGTATGCGGTTCCCTCGAAGATCCGCGATCGTCTGGTTCGCGGCGATTGCAACCGGCGCGCCCGACGCGATCTACTTAAATGGAAAGATCGTTACGGTGGATGCTCGATTCTCCATCGCGCAGGCGTTCGCAGTCACCGGCGAGCGATTCACGGCCGTCGGAAGCAGCGCGGAGATTCGCAAACTGGCCGGTCCGTCGACTCGCGTGGTCGATCTGCACGGTCGAACGGTGGTCCCAGGCCTGGAAGATAGCCATCTGCACGGCGCGGGCGGCGGACCGGGAGTCGACCTGTCGAACGCTCGCTCGATTGCCGACGTTCTGGCCGCGATTCGCGAACGCGTGAATGGTTCTGCGGCTGGAGCCGTGATCGTTTCCAATAGCGACTGGCATGAAGCGCAGCTCAAAGAACAGCGCCTGCCTTTGCGCCGCGACCTGGACGCCGTGTCTCCCGATAATGCCGTCGTGCTGATGCGCGGCGGGCATGAATACATTCTCAATTCGGCGGCGCTGGCGAAGTGGCACATCGAAAAATCGACCGCCGCGCCAGAAGGCGGGCAAATCAGCCGCTATCCCGATGGCGAGCCGAACGGCGAACTTGTCGATCGCGCGCGCACTCTGGTCAGGCTGCCTCCGAACCGGCTCACCGAGGAACAGCAAATCGATTCGTGGGTTGCGCAATATAAGAAACTCAACGCCGCCGGATTGACCAGCGTCCGCCACCCGGGAATCAGCGTCGAGCAATACAAAATTTTACAAGAGATGAAGCGCCGCCGCCTGCTGACCATGCGCGTGAACTTTCTTTTTTCCCTTCCGTCCGACTTGAGTTCCCTTCCGGCCAAACCCGATGAAGGGGACGAGTGGCTGCGCGCGGAAGGCGTGAAGCTGATCGTCGACGGCGGATTTGAAGGCGGCTGGATGCGCGAGCCGTATCAGGAACCGTATGGCAAGGACGGCACATTTCGCGGGCTCCAGTTGATTCCGAAGGAACGGTACACGAGCATCGTGAAGGAGCTGAACCGGCTCGGCTGGCGCGTGGGGACGCATGCGGTGGGCGATGCGGCCATCGATCAGGTTCTGGATGCTTATGAAGCCGCGAATGCCGATAAATCCATCGTCGGACGGCGCTGGGCGATCGAGCATGGCTTCCTCCCTCGCGACGAACATTTCGCCCGAATGAAAGCGCTCGGACTGGTCGTCACGGTGCAGGACCATCTGTATCTGGCCGGTCCGAGCCTGGTTCGATATTGGGGCCCCAAGCGAGCTGCTTACGTCACCCCGGTCCGGGCGTATCTAGATCACGGCGTCCGGATCGCGGCCGGGACCGACGCGCCCGTCGTACCTTATCCGCCGCTGTGGACCATCTATCATTTCGTGACTCGCGACACGATTAGCGGAGGAGTGCTCGGAGCGGATCAGGCCATCACGCGGGAAGAAGCGCTGCGCGCGATCACCATCGATAACGCCTATTTGACCTTCGACGAAAAAATCAAAGGATCGATCGAGCCCGGGAAGCTGGCCGATTTCGTGGTCCTGGCCGAAGATATCTTGACCGTGCCCGCGAAACGGATCGAACAGATGGGCGTGGTGATGACCGTGGTGGGAGGGAAAACCGTTTTCGGTAACTTGAACTGAGCCCGGCATCGTCTACAATCGAGAATCCTTCATGCATTCAAAACAACTTCCTAATCGGTGGACGATCGCGATCGCCGCGGTGATCATGCAAGTCTGCCTTGGCTCGGTCTACGCGTGGAGCGTATTCACGAAACCGCTGATGGCTCTGGAGCCGTGGACGCTGACCCAGGTCTCGGCGACGTTCACGATTGCCATGGCGTGCCTGGGAATCGGTACCGTGATTGGCGGCGCGTGGCAGGACCGCGTGGGCCCGCGCCTGGTTTCGACCGCTGCCGGCGCATTTTACGGCTGCGGATTCCTGATGGCCGCGTGGGCGACGAAGCTGCACTCGCTGCCGGGGATTTATGTCGGCTACGGGTTGTTCTGCGGGCTCGGCATGGGGATGGGATATATCTGCCCGGTGGCGACCATCACGAAATGGTTCCCGGACAAGCGCGGCCTCATGACTGGCGCGGCCGTGATGGGTTTCGGCGCGGGAGCTCTGGTGATGAGCCCGATCGCCGCGCGGCTGATCATCGCGATGGGCGTGGCTTCGACGTTTGTCGCTTTTGGAATCGCCTACCTGACGCTGATCGTGATCGCGGCGCAATTCTATACCGATCCGCCGCACGGCTGGCGTCCCGATGGCTGGGTGCCTCGCACGGCGGTTTCAAAGGCGGCTTCGGAGATCGACTACACGGCGAGGGAGGCTCTGAAAACCTGGCGCTTCTGGCTGCTGTGGGTGATGATTTCGCTGAACACGTCGGCGGGAATTTCGATCATGAGCCAGGCCTCGCCGCTGGCGCAGCAGCAGACCGGCGTGAGCGTGGTGGAGGCGTCGACCATCGTCGGCATCATTTCGATCTTCAATGCCGGCGGGCGCGTGTTCTGGGCCTGGGTTTCGGATTTTCTGGGACGCTGGCAGGTTTACTTTCTGCTGTTCGCGATCCAGGTATTTTTGTTTTTTACTTTGCCCAGCATGCATCAGGTGGGGTTGTTCACGGTTGCGGTGTGCGCGATCGCGCTGTGTTACGGCGGCGGCTTCGGCGTGATGCCCTCGTTCACGGCGGACTTTTTCGGGTCGCGATACATGGGCGGGATTTATGGCTGGATCCTGCTCGGCTGGGGCTTCGCGGCGATCCCGTCCCCGTTGCTGATCGCGCATGTACGGCAGACCACGGGGACTTATGAGTACGCGATTTTCACTATCGGGTTTCTGATGCTGATCTCGATGATCTTTCCGTTGCTGGCGCGGCGAGTTGTGAAGCAATTAGCGGTCGAGAAACAGTTGGCCGCGGAATCGCGCGTGTCATCGTAAACTTGCCGCTCGCAAGGCGGCCTCGCCACCACATCCGCGACACAATGCGCTCGCAATCATTTCGCGAGGATTCCGTGGGCGACGATCAATCCAAACACGAGAATCGATCCGCCGATGGTTATAAGAACACTGGCAACGAGACTCAATAGGAAATCTCCAACACGCCACGAAAGGATCGACGCGGTGCAGACAGTGGCGAACATCGCCAAGACGATGAGGCACACCGCGACGAGTCGATCTCGTATGTAGTCTTGCCCCGCCTTCGGACCGAACGTCCACGCGTACGACGCAACTCCCAGACACAATGCAATCGATGCCACAAGGATACTCACCGCAAGGGCACTAGCCCTGACTCGCTTGTGTGCTTGGAGATAAGTTCCGACGCGGTTCATGTTCTGATCTTCTTCGGGCGGCTTAAGGTCGGCAAAAACCAGCCTGCTACATCTTCTCCAAACGTTCTAACAACTGCATCATGTTCGGCGCGACTTCGGTTCGCCCGCCGAAACGGAACTCATTGTAGAACGCTGTCAGATCGTGGACGATCGGGCTTACTTCGGACGCCGGCAGCACTCTCGCGAATTCGCCTGGAGTCAGCCATGGCGGTTTCTGGATGCCTCGGCGCGCGAGTTGTTTCAGCATGCGCTGATAGAGCAGCGTTGCATCGGATGCCACGCCTTCGCCGCGAGCCAGACGGCGGACGCGCAGACGGCCTCGCCACCAGCGCGCGATCGTGCCGCCATAGATCACCAGAAGAATCGCGACGCCGATGCCGATTCCCGCTAGCGGGGCGTACGGGGCGCTCGATCGGGCCGCATCGCGGAACCAAGTGCGCGCATCGTCGAACCAGTGGAACCGCATCCTGCGCGCCGATTCGTCCATGCGCGAGGCGAGCACCACCTGCCGGTCCAGATCGTAGCTGACCACCCAATCCTGCCAGAACTGTTCCGCGGCGTCGAAGAAGAGCGAGAGCTGCGTCATGATACCCGCGCTCGCGGCGTGCGGATCGGGCGGAGTGGGGTCGAAGGTGGTCCAGCCGCGGCCGGTGATCCAGGCTTCCACCCAACTGTGCGCATCGGAGGCGCGGACCACTTGCAGATGCGTGATGGGGTTATAAATGCCGCTCTGGAATCCGGTGACCACGCGCGCCGGAATCCCCAGGGTGCGCAGCATTACGGCCATCGCCGAGGCGAAATATTCGCAATGGCCCTTCTTGCGTTCGAACAGAAAATTCGCGAGCGGATCGGCTACCGCGGATGGCAGCAGTTCCAGCGTGTAGCCGTAATCGTGGCGCAGACGATGTTCCAGTTGGGTCGCTTTTTCGGTCTCGAAGACGGCACCGGCGGTCATTTCGCGCGCGAGTTTCGGAATGCGCGGATCGATGGCAGGAAGCTGAAGCAGATCTTCGCGAGCGCGCGCGGTCAGCGGTTCCGGCGTGGCCTGGACTTCGGCGGTTTCGTCTTCGAGGAAGCTGTAAACCGCGTAAAACAGCCCGCCGGTATGGTTGGGAGTCTTGACGGTGAAGGATCCGCTGCGGCTCACGGAAACCACGGGCACGTTGATCGCGATGGTCTGCGGCGTGCCGGCAAAAAACAGAGTGTCCGACGCGATATCGTCCAGATGCACGGTATATTGCAGCGCATGGCCCGGACGCGTGGGCCGGCGGTCGTACCGCTTGGTGACGATCAGAACGCCGTGCTCGACGGGAAGATCCTGATCGTGTCCGCCGGGTGGACTATCCCAACGGCGGCCGTCAAAACGGGCGAGCGCGGCGCCGCGCCAGCGCACCTCCAGCAGGCCGTCGCTTTCCGGATAAGCCTGAACGTGCATCACCGCAGCGGTGTTCTTTTTGATCTCGCCGATCTGGCCTAACGTGATTCCGTTCGAAAAGCCCGGCAGATGATAACGCTGCGGCACGAAGCGTTCGAGCGCGGCCCGGGCGGTGCGCGGCAGCACGAAGAACATCCCCATGGTCATGATGAGGATGCCGCTGAAGAGAAATGCGGAGATCGCTCCCAAGCGGCGCGGGAAGGCTCGCAAGCCGCCGCGGACCAAAGCGGGGCGCAATTGCGAGGATCGGCGAACTTCACCGCTCGAAAACGCTGCGATCGACAGCAACAGAAACAATGCAAGATAACCGAAGAAGCTTAGGCTGACGGACAACACCGCGGCGGCCATCAACTCCAGCACCGCGATCATTTTGACGTAGGTGTAGTCGCGATTGGTTTTCGCGGTCAGAACCTTCAGCACCGCCAGGAAGCACACCAGGTGGACCGTCGCGGTGAGGAACGAATTCGAGACGAAGAAATAATCGACTGGGTAGAAAAGGATATAGGCCAGCGTCATCGCGGCGACCAGGCGGTTCGAAAACTCGAACTCGACTACGCCTGCAACCATTAATCCGCGCAGGCAGAGGCCAACCAGCGTCAGCGTCGCGGTGGGCCAATCGAGGTATCCGGACCCGACCACCGCAAAGTAGCCTGCCGCGAGCATGCCGAGCAGGGAGAAATCGAAGAAGCGATCGACCACACGCGGGACTGGAGCTGGAGCCGCGCGTGTGGCCATACATTCATTGTAATCCCCGAACCGCGGCGCCCGTGTGCTACATCTATTAGGTTGCTTTGGAGAAATCATGGCGAAGTTTAAGCCGGCCGGAACGCGGAAGGTCAAAAGCCAGAAGTCGAATCGAGGCTTGATTCCCTGCGCGATTTTAATTCTGGCGGCATTAGTGTTTGTGTCGTTCCTTTTTTACGAAATATTGAGATCGGGAGTGAAATGAGAGTCGATCGACGTGAACCGGCCCACATGCGGCCGGTGAAAATTACTACGGATTATTTGTTGACCGCCGAGGGCTCGGTGTTGATCGAGATCGGCAATACTCGCGTGTTGTGCGCCGCCTCGGTGGAAGAATCCGTGCCGGGATTTCTGCGAGGCTCCGGCAAAGGATGGGTGACGGCGGAATATTCCATGCTGCCGCGCGCGACGGCGACGCGCACTCCGCGCGAGGTGTCGAAGGGGCGATCTTCCGGGCGGACCATGGAGATTCAGCGGCTGATCGGACGGTCCCTGCGGTCGATCGTCGATCTGGCCGCGCTGGGCGAGCGGAGCGTGATTCTCGATTGCGACGTATTGCAAGCCGATGGGGGCACGCGCACGGCGGCCATCACCGGGGCTTACATCGCGATGTCTTCCGCTCTCCGTCAACTGGTGAAGTTCGGCGCGCTGAAGAAGCTTCCGCTGACCGATTGCGTGGCCGCCACCAGCGTCGGGATCGTCGGCGGAGTGGCGATGCTTGACCTGTGCTACCAGGAAGATTCGCAGGCCGAAGTGGACATGAACGTGGTGATGACCGGGTCTGGGCGGTTCGTCGAATTGCAAGCCACCGCGGAGAAAAGTGCGTTCGACGACTCGCAACTCGCGAGCTTGTTGGTGCTGGCGCGGCGAGGAATTTCGGACTTGGTCGCGATTCAGAAGCAGCACGAATGATCGTCTGGTGCGGCACCTCGAATCCGGGAAAGCTGCGCGAGTTTCAATTGGCCACGTCGTTATTTGAAATTCGAGCTATTTCCGCGGCTCCGCCCGATGAGCACGGTTCGACGTTCGAAGAAAATGCGCGGTTGAAGGCGCTGTATTATGGCGCACTGGAATCGGGTTATGTGTTCGCCGACGATTCCGGCTTGGAAGTGGACGCTCTGGGCGGCGAGCCTGGCGTGCATTCGGCGCGCTTCGCAGGTCCGAATGCGACCGATCAGGACAATAACGCTCTGCTGCTTTCGCGCTTGCGGGGAGTTGAGAATCGAACTGCGCGATTCGTGTGTGTGATCGCGTTGGCGCGCGAGGGGCAAATCGTCCGGACATTTCGCGGAGCAGTGGAAGGCCGGATTATCGACGAACCTCGCGGAGCGCATGGCTTCGGGTATGACCCGCTGTTTTACTACGAACCGTTCAGCTGCACGTTCGGAGAAGCTACGGATGAGCAGAAGATGCAGGTAAGCCATCGCGCGCAAGCTTTGCGAGCTATGGTCGCTTTTCTCGATAGCGGCAAAAGCCGATCATAGTCTTGGCATCCAGGATTTTCCCGGATTTAATCCATTGGTGAAGCTCGCGCGGCGTAAACCAGCGAGTCTCGATACGTTCGTCTTCCATGGGCGAAGATTCGCCGGCGGTAAGACCGGTAGCCAGGAAGATAGTCATCTTTTCGGCCAAGAAGCCGGGGCTGGGGAAAAAGTCGGCGATTTTCACCCAGGATTTCGCACGGTAGCCTGTTTCTTCGGTTAATTCCCGCTTGGCTGCTTTCAACGGAGTTTCACCTTCATCTACGCGGCCGGCCGGAAGCTCCCACAGATACTGCCGGGCCGGAAGGCGATATTGCCTTACCAGCAGAATGCGGCCTCGCTCATCGACCGGCATCATTACGGCTGAGCCTCCGTGTTGCACAATGGCGCGCTTAATCTCGAAACCGTCGGGATCCAGAGCGCGGTCGAAGGTTACTCGAAAAATGGGCGTCTTGGTTATCTCAGTAGAAGAAAGTAGTTTCATTTTGCGTGAATTGTTCGTTGGAAATCGGCAAGAGGCAAAGTGTTCAAGATATCGCCAGGCTCGAGCCAGCCCCGGCGAGCCATTCTGACTCCATACGTCATATTGGCAAGATGCTTAGGATGGTGAGAGTCTGTGTTGATGACGAATTTGCATCCCTTGGCTTTCGCGGAGCGGATGAATGCGGCTCCTAGGTCGAGACGCTCCGGACTGGCATTGATCTCGAGATACACATTGCGTCGCGCGGCTGCTGCGGCGATCAGATCGAAGTCAAATGGAAAGGCTTCGCGATGCAGAAGAATTCGCCCAGTAGGATGTCCAAGCATGCGGAGATGCGGGCATTCGAGCGCGCGCATCAGACGGTCGGTCATCTCTGAGGCTTCGAGGTTCATGTAACTATGGACGCTTCCGATGACGAAATCCAGCTCGGCCAGCGCGTCGTTTTCCAGATCCATTACGCCGTCGCGGCGGATATCGCACTCGATTCCCGAAAAGATGCGAATGGCAGGATGCTGCATGTCACGAACCTGATGCGCGAAGGCGACGGCTCGTTTCTCATCGAGACCGTTCGCCATAGCGAGCGCCTTTGAATGATCCGTGATGGCGATGTATTCGTAGCCTCGGGCGCGCGCGGCGTCGGCCATTTCTTCGAGGGTCGCGCGGCCGTCGGTCTCTGTCGTATGCATGTGCAGATCGCCGCGAATATCGCCGATGTCCACTAGTTTGGGTAGGCGGCCTTCGGCAGCAGCCTCGATCTCGCCCCAATTTTCGCGAAGTTCCGGCGGGATCCAGGCGAGGCCGAGCTTCTCGTAAACTTCTTCTTCAGTTGCGCCGCCCACGCGTTCATTGTTATCGATGCGGGCGAGCGAGTATTCGTTGAGCGTCAGGCCAAGTTTCAGAGCCCGTTGGCGCAACGCGACGTTGTGATCCTTGCTGCCGGTGAAATATTGCAGCGCCGAGCCATAGCTTTCCGCCGGTAAAGCTCGCAGATCCACCTGCAGGTTTTCGTGGCCGTACTTGATGCTGGCTTTGTTGGGACCTTTTCCGAGCACTTCCTGCATCTTGGGATGCTTGACGAATTTTTCGAGTGCATCCGCCGCGCCGGGTCCGGTTACCAGAAGATCGAGATCGCCGACGGTTTCGCGTCCCCGGCGAAGGCTGCCGGCGGGAGTGACTTTTTCGACGTCGACAACACGGAGATAATCCGTCAACTCATCGGCGACGCCTTGCGCGAAACTCAGCAAGAAGCGGCCGGCACGCTGGCGGTAGCTGGCGATGGAGCGCAGGACTTTTTCCTCAAGCTTCGCGCCCATACGCGGAAGCTCGCGGAGCTTCTGCTCTCGGCACAGGCGTTCCAGATCGTCGATGGTGGCGCAACGGTAATTCTCAAACAGCAGTCGAATGCTTTTGGGGCCGAGTCCCTGAATCTTCAGAAGCTCCAGCGCGCCGGAGGGATATCGCTCCAGCATTTCATCGCGACGCTCAAAACTGCCGCGCTGTTCGATCTCGGCGAGAACGGCAGCGATGCCTTTGCCGATACCCGGAATGTCGGTAACTTTGCGCGCGGGGTCCTTCAAAATGGCGGAAATCTGCTCAGGGTGCGATTCGATGACACCTCCGGCGTTGCGGTAGGAGCGAATGCGAAACGAATCCTCACCCGCGACCTCCATCAGGTCCGCTGTTTCAAGCAGCAGTCGTGCGATGGCGCGATTTTCCATGGGCTGACTCGATTGTAACTTCAGCCCGCAATCAATTTGGAGACGTCTCCCCGCTCGATCACCCAGAACAGTAAGGGACCGGAATTCTCGCGACCGGCGCTCGCCTATCGTTTAACGTTGCAAGCGGGGTTTCCTAGGACCGCCGCTGCGCGGTGAATTGGACGCCGACAAGCGCGCCAACCTCTCGACCGCAGCTTAAGAGCAAGTTGCATCGAGCGGTGTTGCATCAAAGTGCCAAGGGATTGATATGCAGCGGAAAAAAGCTATGGCCCGCGCATGTCATAAGGCTCCACGTGAACCAGAACGTCCTCAATCCAGTCCAGCTCCGATTTAATCCGGTTTTTCACAGAGCGGGCGATTTCGTGGGAGGCTTTCACCGTAAGATTCGGATCTACTTCCAGATGCAAGTCCACGTGATATCGTAATCCGGTCTTGCGCGCGAAGCATTTTTCGATGCCTTGCGCACCCGGAACCTTTAATGCCACCGATTTTATCTGCGACATTTGCGCTTCGTCAGGCATCGTGTCCATTAATTGCAAGACCGTTTCGCGCACAACTCGATATCCCAGGAAAATGACGATCAGGCCGATGATGAATCCACCATAGTGGTCGGCGGCGGCGAGGTTCAACGGCCAGCGAATCGACAGCAGAACCGCGATTAGAGCCACGGAGCCCGACAGGACGTCGACCACGTCATTCCAAGCGTCGGCTCGCAGGCCCGCGCTGCCGCTGCGGCGGCCGAGGCGGAATTTCGCGGCTCCCAAGCCGCCCTTTATGGCGATCGACCCGAGCAGCGGCCAGATCGCGTACAGCGCGGGGGCGTGTTGCACGTGGCGCTCTTCGAGCGCGCGGAGACTGATCACCGTGCCGGTAGCGGCGAGAACAACTCCGATCGCGAGGCCAACGAGAATCTCGAAGCGTCCGTGTCCGTACGGATGCTCTTTATCGGCCGGCTTCGAAGCTACCCAAAGACCGAGGAGAACTAACCCCGAAGTGAAGAAATCAGCCGCGGACTCGAAACCATCGGAGACCAGCGAAACTGAGTTCGCGGCCAGCCCGACGGAAATTTTGATAGCGGCGAGGGCGGCGCTGATCGCGATGCTCGACACGGCCACGCGGCGGGCGAGGCGTTCGGGGGGAGGCATGCAACTACGATTGTCGCATCCGGGCAGCGGCCAACTGCGGGCGCAGCGCGAGGAACATCACGGCGGCGGCGAGTTGCGCGACCATACCCAGAGCCACCAGCGCCAGCAGAGAATACTTGTACAACGACGTCATCGCGACGCTTCCCAGGAACCACAGAATGCCCCAGACTCCGTTGAAAGAGCCGAAGGCGCTGCCGCGTTTGTTCATCGAGACGACCTGCGCGATGCCGGCGCGCAGACAGGCATCCTGCGCTCCCAGACCGGTGGCCCAGCATCCGACCGCGGCGACGGCGGCTGTGTGGCCTCCCAGGAATCCGAGCGGGAGCGACAGCATCGACACGAAAGTTCCCACGACCAGGATATTAATGCCGAAGCGGTCGAAGAGTCTTCCGAAGATGAGCGCCGTTAGGCCCTCGACAGCCATGGCGCCGGCGTAGAGCAGTGGAATTTCCGCGCCGCTCGCGATTTTCGCGTCGTCGAATCGATAAGCCAGAACGGTGAAGTCGACGAAGCCGAAAGCCAGCAGACCTGCTGCGCCGGTGTAGGACCAAAAAACTTTCGGGAGCACCTGCGCACTTGGAATTTTCGCGGAAGCGCCTTGCGTGGGATACAGAAATCGGGCAGTGCTAAGAGCGGCGAGCGTGCCGATTGCGGGAACGGCCAGCCATAAAAGCGTAGAGCGGTAACTGCCGGTATACAGGAACCCCAGCGACATGAGCAACGGGCCGACGACGGCTCCGGTCTGGTCCATGATCGAGTGCAGCCCGAAGCCGAAACCATGGCCGACTTCCTGCGTGGCTTCTGAAAGCAAGACGTCGCGCGCGGGTCCGCGGAACGCTTTGCCGGTGCGCTCCGCGATCACCAGAATCATCGCCATCTGCCAGTTTCCCGCGAACACGAGCGCCGGGACCGCAATGACGTTCATCGCGTACCCGAAAAAAGTGATGGTCCAGTAAGCGTGGGTGCGATCGGCGAGGCGGCCTGAGAAATAGCGAAGGCTCGCTCCCAACATCTCTCCCAGACCGCTGATGAATCCGACTTCCAGCGCAGTCGACCCGATGTTCTTCAAGAACGGGCTGATGATGCTGTGCGCCCCCTCGTACGTCATGTCGGCGAAAAAGCTGACGACGCCGAGGCAGATGATGAATCCGATTGCGGTGCGCCGTTTTTGCTCCGCCGCGGTCAAGCGTGTCCTTCAGTGAGCGTTTCGATTACGGAGAGAACGCCGAGCACGACCAACGCGCTGACGCCCGCATAGCGGACGATTTTCGGCGGGACGTGTTCCTGAATCCAGCCGCGAACGCCTGCGCCGATCGATGCGGCGAGGATTCCTTTCGTAACCATGGCGGCGACGGCGCCGATCCAGACGACCAGCGGCACGTGATATTTCGCCGACATCGCCGCGGCTGTGATCTGCCCGACATCGCCCCATTCGGAAAAGAAAATCGCGGCGAACGAGACCATGGCCGCTTTCGGAGCCGAGACTTCTTTCTGGGCCGCTCGGCGTTCGTCCTTCCTCCACACGGCGATCGCAACGCCGATGAAACTCGCGGCCGTGAGGCACGCGACCAACAAGGGCGGCAATTTCGAAATGGCTTCACCGACGGCGACGGCGACTCCCATTTTCAACATGAAGGCCACAGCCATGCCGAACATGATGGGAATGGTCCGGTAACGCGCGGCGAGCACTCCAGTGGTGTAGAGCAGTTTATCGCCGACGATCTCCGCGACGAAAACCGCACCGTAGGTCGCTAGAAAGATTGGGAGCATGGTTGTGTATCAGAATGCCATACGAGGCTGGTTCATTGCAGGTACAGGGCGTTGAAGAAGAACTTGTAGGCTCCGTGAGATTGGCCGCGCCACTGGGGCCGAAATCCCAGAAGAATTACGTGCCCTTTTCCGTAATTTGCGTCGAGCGCTGCGACTTTTCCTTCCAGACGATCGGGGCCGGCAAGATAGCCACTCTCCAGCGGAGAACGATCGCGCGAATACCGCGCCAGAACTGATCCTTTGAAGTCGGACTTGGTATCGAAGGCGGGGCCACGTTCGAACATTACGATCGGATCCGGCGAAAGACCTGCCGTCAACGGATTCTTCGCATCTTCCACGTGAACTTTGAGCAAGCAGCCCGAGCAGAAGAATTGATTCGGATTCAGGCCTGCGAGGACGTTCGTCACCGGAAGCTTGAATTGATCGATGGCGAACAGGGAGGCGTTGTTAAAAGCGATCAGCGTTCCGCCTTCGTTAACAAAGTCCCGCAGTTCGTCGACGCCCTGCTCTGCAATGCCGCCGGCGTAACGTTCCGGGATGGTGCCGGGTCGATAGCCTTCGATGATGGAGCGCGAATTTGCATCGGGCAATACGATGACGTCATATTTGTCGTGAAGATGTCCTGCCTGAACGTCTGCGTTGTAGAGATTCGTAAACGGAAAGTCGAACTGTTCGAAGATCCAACGAGTCCAGCCTTCGTCCATGTTGGCTTGCCAGGATCGGTACAGACCAATGCGGGCGGGTTTGACCGGCTTGCCGGATTCCTTGCTCGCGGTTACTTTCAGATGATTTTCCGACATTATCGAATCCAGCTTGGATTTGTCTATACCGGATACTGAAATATCGTCACCGGAGAAGCTTACGAAGCCTTTGGCTGCTAAGATCTCGTTGACGGCTCGGAAGCTTGCATTGGCGTCGTGATTGAATGGCGCTGCCAGACCTTTCATGGATGTTACTCGCTCCAGGCTCTTTCTAAACTCTGGAGTAAGCGGAGTGGTCATCGCATGGACTTCCACATCCATTTGATAGGGAAGTGTCCAGCCGGTTACGTCGTAGGGACGCTGGCTAAGCTCCGGATATTTCTGCGGCTCGAATATTTCTTTAACCAGTCCGCTGAAAGGCTGATTCATCTGAATTACCCAGGCATCGGGCTTTGAAGACTGGTCGACCTCGATGCCATTCAGCATCAGCTTTTCCATGAGCACGGCGGCCGTCGGCGCGTCATGCTGCTCGCGCGGGATGATGTAAGCGAAGGGAGGCTCTTTTTCGAACTTCTCGATGGTGTCGCGGGCGGCGCGATATTTGTTGTACTGCATCTGCTCGCGATATTTCACCGACAGATCGAGGACGGCCATCGACGCGCCGTACATATATTTGCAGGCGTCGGAGAGTCGCCACCAGCCTCCTTTCCAGGGGCTCGCGTAGAGCATTTCGGATTCGAGAGTCTGGCGAGCTTGCGGAAATTCATCCACGGTATAGAAGTGGGGCGTGGCGTAACGATAGAGCGCTGTTTCGGTAAAGAAAGAAATGGTATGGCGGAAATTACCGATATTATCGAGATACCCCGGATACCAGACGTCGAAGCTTTCCTGATGCATTGATCCGGGCAGGTCATGCTGATCCAGATATTGCGCGATGGTAGTGCCGATCAGGCTTAGCCAACGAAGCATCAGCGGATGCATATTGCCGGAAATCGGATCGGCGAACGGCGGCAAATAAATCCGGCC
>Ga0209415_10002976_pt1 | contig 31651 bp, 31 predicted proteins | sample PeaSoiSIISIP2007_FD_187696 | JGI IMG/M metagenome (GOLD analysis project Ga0209415, IMG submission 187696) | Peat soil microbial communities from Weissenstadt, Germany - SII-SIP-2007 (SPAdes) (version 2) | ecosystem: Environmental > Terrestrial > Soil > Wetlands > Peat | place: Germany... | reverse complement strand
GATCATCGAAATCGAAAAATCCCGGCTGCCTTCGCATCGAATCATCTCCAATCCATCCATCACGATGCAATCAGAAAAACCGCGAATTGGCGAGGTTGTTAGAAGCGTCCAATTGCATTGCGCAATCGAGGCAAGAAACTCAGGCCAAGTACCCCCTTGCCTGCGCGCGCCGCAATCGCGTTCAGCTGTATCCCTCCCGCGAGGCGTCGGGTTCGACCTGCGTTTTCCTCATTTGAAAAATGCGCATTGCATACTGGCTATTCTTAATGGGTCTCAATGCGGATCATTACTTGAGGAGCGAGCGATTTCCTCCAGTCTAGGGCGGACGATTTCGCTCGGTCAAGATCAGCTCCACAAGAAGCCGGCCGCAGACTATGAGCGGCCGCAGGAGTGGGACGGATCATCCGGCGGCGCGCGAACATGTGGGCAGCGCGCCTCCCGATAGTGACCGGCGCGCCGGAGCGTGACATAAGGCGGCATGGCCACCCCTACCCCCCTCCATGCCGATCCGGGCTTCGGGATCTATGTGCATTGGCCGTTTTGCCTGTCGAAATGCCCCTATTGCGATTTCAACAGCCATGTCCGTTCCGAGCCCATCGACGAGAAAAGGTTCGTCGCGGCCATTGCGGCCGAGCTCGCCCATCGCGCCAGCCTTACACAGGGCCGGGTCGTCCGCTCGGTCTATTTCGGCGGCGGCACGCCATCTTTAATGAAGGCGTCGAGCGTCGCCGCAATCCTCGATGCGATCGCGCGTCTGTGGCGGCAGGCGCCTCAGGTCGAGGTCACGCTTGAGGCCAATCCGTCGAGTGTCGAAGCGGGGCGTTTCCGCGACTACCGCGCCGCCGGGGTCAACCGCGTGTCGATCGGCGTCCAATCGTTCAACGACGCCGATCTGAAACTGCTCGGCCGGCTGCATACCGCCGCCGATGCGATGGCCGCGCTCGACGTGGCGGCTGCGGTGTTCGATCGCTATTCGTTCGATTTGATCTATGCGCGGCCGCAGCAGAGCGTCAAAGCCTGGCGGGCGGAATTGAAGGCGGCGCTGGCGCGCGGCTCCGATCATCTGTCGCTTTATCAGCTGACGATCGAGCCCGACACGATCTTCGAACGGCTCCATTTCGCCGGCAAACTCGCCATGCCCGATGCGGAGATGGGACGCGCCTTCTGGGATACGACCCAGGAACTCACGAGCGCGGCCGGTCTGCCGGCCTATGAGGTTTCCAATCACGCCCGGCCCGGCGCCGAGAGCCGGCACAATCTCATCTATTGGCGCTATGGCGAATATGTCGGGGTCGGGCCGGGCGCACATGGCCGCATCATGACGCCGCACGGACGCCGCGCGCAGGCGACCGAACGGCACCCCGAAATGTGGCTGACGGTCGTTGAAGCCGACGGCCAGGCGCTCGTCGAGGACGAAATGCTATCCAGCGAGGAGCAGGGCGATGAATTCCTGCTGATGGGACTGCGCCTGTCGGAAGGGATCGAGCCGGCCCGTTTCGAGGCTGTGGCCGGCCGCCGGCTCGATCCGGCGCGCATTTCTTCGCTGGTGGCGGAAGGCATGGTCGAAGTGACGCCGGCCGGCCGGCTCAGGGTCAGCGCCGAAGGCTTTCCGGTGCTCGATGCCGTGGTCGCCGATCTCGCGGCGTAGAGCATGATTCTAAAAGAGTTGCAGACTTTTCTGGACGAGATCGCCGTAATACGGCTTTTGGAGAGCGACAGCGATTGGCTCCGCTTGCAGAAGGAGGCACGTTCGTTCGTGGAACAAAATCTTTCTCCGGCGTCTTTGCAGATCACATTGCGCGCAGCATTCTCAAATCGAGAGACGCCGCCGACCACGTCGACGGAAACACAGCCACACGCTTCGCCGCCTTGTGGGGTCGTGCATGATTGAAAGCCATAAGGCTCTGATCCGCGGCCTGCTGGCCAACGCGCAATCTGGCTCAATATTCGGCGTTGTAGACGGCGATACAGATTCCCTCGGCGCTTTGAACCAACCTCTCCGGAGTCGAACTGCCAGCGCGCGAGCCAGGCGACCCAAATTGAGGTAGATAAACGCCGTCTCGTCGTTTGATAAAGGTCACGTAATGAAATTCGACGGTTTCTGGAGACGCCTCGCAGGTTTCCCAAGGGATTACTACCGTTTGTTCGGAAGCGGCGTCTTCATGCATTCAATGTACAGCCAACGTTATTTCAAAACCAAATTCCTACAATGGCTTTCCTTGCCGCACTACATTTTGATAGGGGAAGGACGCGGCTTTCGGCCCAATCCATTTTTCGATCCCGCCTATTTCGAGCGACAGTCCGGAACAAGCCGGTTTCTCGATTATCTGGAGAAGCAGCCGTTGTGGCGTCATCCGGCATCGGAGTTTTTCGACTCGCGCTGGTACATCGATAAATATTCGGCGTATCTCGCGACGTCAGAAAATCCCCTTCAGCATTTCTGGCTCAAGGGATTTGACAGGGGCTATGACCCCTCGCCTCGATTTGACATGCAATTCTTCTTAAGAGCGATAGCGCGCGACCGCGCCGATAGGAAAGATTATGCCTATGAATATCTCTGCCAGGACAACCGAGATATGCCCCTGAACATCGCCGAGCTTGAGCAGCGCCAGTTTGATTTCTATGCGTCCATTGAGCTGCAGATTTTAAAGAAAACAATCGAGCCAAAACGACGCTTCTTGGTCTTCCTGCAATCCGGGCGTGACTTTATCCCGGAGTATGCCTACGGAACTGCCATTTTCGACACTCTGATCAATTACTATGACACGAGCACCCGGACGAGCGACGAAATACAATACGTGTTCAGACAAAAGGGATCCAAGGCGACCGCCGTGAGAAAGATCCTCGAAGTCTGTCCCGACGTGTTGCTTGGCTACGACTCTGTCCTATTGCTCGACGATGATATCGTCATATCGCAGAATCAGATCGAAACTTTGTTCATGACGCATGAAGAGCATGGGCTTGATCTTCTTCAAGCATCCTTGACGGAGAGTTCGGAATGTTTTTTCCCCGTGCTTAAGCAGCCCTTTGCTGGGAAAGGCCTGCGTCCGATATCCGCCGTAGAAATCATGATGCCGCTGATTTCCCGGCGCGCCTTGCGCGAATGTGGATGGGTCTTCAAGGAAGGCATCAGCGGATGGTGCATCGACACTCTGCTGAGCGCGGAAGTTAGAAAGCGCTTCGGCGATACGATTGGTCTCCTCGCCGACGTCATTTGTCTCCATGTGCGTGCGGTGGACACTTCGGCGGGAAGGTTTTATAAATTTCTTCGGCAGAACGGAATCGAACCGACGGTCGAAGCGGGCAAGATCGCCATGAAGTTTGCGCTTAACGACAAGATGAGCGCAGTTCACTTTCTCGACGATCGCGTCTCCGGGTCTCATTCAGCATGAAGCGACTTCGTATGTCGAAAGCGTCCGCCGCGTGACGCTGAGCTCGCTCGCCGCAAAGAGCATGATCCCGAAAAGTTGCAGATTTTTCAGATGAGATCACGCGTCAAGACGAGGCGGTCAGGTTGCCGATGGGCTTGACGCGAGATTGCGCGGCGCGGCGCTGAGCTGGGCCGTCGTTCCGTTGTTGATCTGCAAGATTGCCAGAGCGCGCTCGTTCAAGCCATTGGGCATGAAGCGGAAGACACCGTCGACGCCGTTGAAGCCGGCGCGGCCGGCCAGCACATCTTTCGAGAAATGGTCGGTGCCCGGCGTGCGGGCCAACGCCACAACGAGCGAGGCGGCATCATAGCCGAGCGTCGCGATGCGCGTCGGATCCGAGTTGAACCGCGCCCGATAGCGTTCGGCGAAGGCAGTAAAGCCGCTGTTGTCCGGCGCCGCGAACCAGGCGCCTTGCAGCGCCGGCAGGCTCAACACGCGCGCATCGTTCCACAGGCCGGTGCCGAGAATTTGCGCCTTCCGCGAATCGATGCCGGCCGCCGCGAGCGCCTGCGCCATGGCGGGCATGGCATCGGCCTGTTCGGGGATGAACAAAGTATCGATCTGGTTGCCGAGCGCGGCGATCTTTTTCACAGCCGCGCGCATCGTTTGCGGCTGGTAATGTTCGATCTCCATCACGCGCAGGCCGCGGCGCGCCGCAAACTGCTGGAATTCGGCTTCGGCGACACGGCCGTAATCATTGTCGGGGATGAGCGCGGCGAAGGATTTCTTGCCCTGAGAAGCGGCATAGTCGACGATCCGGTCGACATAATTCTCGATCAGGAAAGAGAGAAGATAGACGCCGGGCCCGGCGGTCGACGTGTCGGTCGAAAATGCGATGACCGGCTTGTTGGCGGCTTGCGCAAGGCGCGCGACCTCGCGGACGTTCGGCGAGAACAGCGGACCGATGATGAGTGAATCCCCTTCGGCAATGGCCGCCTGCGCCGCGTCGCGCGCACCGTCCGGGGTCGAGTGATCGTCCTTCACGATGATGGTGATGTCGGTGCTGCCGGTTTCCGAGAGAGCGAGATCGGCCGCATTGCGCAACGACGTGCCGACGAGGCTCGAACCGCCCGAGCCTTGAGTCAAAGGCAGGATCATTGCGACGTGAACGGGTCCCGTGCCGATCTGATCGGCGCTGCCCTGCGGACCGGGAAGCGGCTCCGCTTGCACGGGAGTGACCGGGACCGAAGCCGTGAAATCGCCGTTGCTGTTCTGGCTCGAGGGGTTGAGCGAGCCGCAGGACGCCAAAGCCAGAGCCGCCCCGGCGGCGGCCAGGACTTTCCAGCCGCCGGCGCACCAGCGTTGCGCTGCATGCCGGGCAAGCCCGTCGGAAGAACCGTTGGCCAAGTTGAAAACTCCTCTCGGCGCACCGCTGGGATTGGCCGCATCGCAACGCGCTGAACGCCTGCCCTTGACGAGCGCCCGGAGCATGGCGCCGCTGAGCCAAGGGCCACGCATGTTCAGACATAATATCCCTTTTCCCGCAACCGAAAGTAAACGAAAGCCAAGGTCCGCCTTGTGATCAATCCTGTGTTGTTCTACAAATGAAACATTCGGACGGTATATAGAACGGTCCCTCGGCACGGCGGCAAGTCCCATGAACGCGAGCAGAAATCCTGAGGTCGCGCCGCAGCCCTCGGGGTCGGCGACATTCACCGCCTTCGGCCTGAGAGCAGAGGCCGAACCGCTGGCGCCCGGTCTTCACGTGGTTGCCACGCCGATCGGCAATCTTGCCGACATTTCGCTGCGCGCCCTCGCGACTTTGGCGGCCGCCGATGCGGTCGTCGCCGAGGATACGCGCGTGACCAAGACGCTGCTCGCCTATTATGGAATTGCGACCCCGCTCGTCGCTTATCACGAGCATAACGCCGAGGTCATGCGGCCGCATCTCATCGCCCGGCTTGCCAGCGGCGCTGCGCTGGCCCTCGTCTCCGACGCCGGCACGCCGCTCATTTCCGATCCCGGCTACAAGCTCGTCGCGGAAGCCTTGGGCAACGGCCTGTCGGTCACTTCGGTACCCGGCGCCTCCGCCGTGCTCACCGCCCTGGTGGTCGCCGGCCTGCCGACCGATCGGTTCTTCTTCGAAGGCTTTCTGCCGCCGAAGAGCACAGGGCGCCGGCAGAGGATCGCCGAGCTTTCGACCATTCCGGGCACTTTGGTGTTTTTCGAATCGCCGCGCCGGGTCGCCGAGACGCTCGTCGATCTTGCCGCCGTGCTCGGACCGCGCGATGCCGCGCTGGCGCGCGAGCTGACCAAGGTTTTCGAAACGGTCCGGCGCGGCACGCTGCCGGAGCTCGCTGCCGCGGTCTCCGCGGCGCCACCGCCGAAAGGCGAGATCGTGCTGCTCGTCGGGCCGCCTGCGGAGGGCGTGGCGCAGATCGACGCCGCGGACCTCGATCTTCGCATCGGCAAGGCGCTCGAGACCCTCTCCGTGAAAGAGGCGGCGGCCGTGGTCTCCGCAGAGACCGGCCAGCCGCGCCGAAAAGTCTATGCCCGGGCGATCGAACTGGCAGCCCGCGCCCGCTGAAGACGGGAAACGTCGCCGGGCGCTCCTTTCCGGCCGCCGGGCCGAGGCCGCGGCAGCTCTCTTTCTGCGGCTCAAGGGGTATCGCATCCTGGCCCGCCGCTATTGCGTCAACGGCGGCGAAATCGACCTCATCGCCCAGAGATTCGATTCGATCGTCTTCGTCGAGGTGAAGATCCGGCCGACGCTCATCGAAGCCATGACGACGACCGACGCACGAAAGCGGCGACGTATGTCGCGCGCCGTTCGCGTTTGGCTCGCTGCCAACCCTTGGGCGGCACGCTTGACGCTGCGCGGCGATGCGATCTATCTCGCGCCCTGGCGTTGGCCGCGCCACGCCATTGCTGCGCTGCCTTTGGATATCGGATAGATTCACCTCATGCGGCGGGAGTCTCGTCACAATGCACAGGCACAGATGATCCCTAGTGCGGCCACGAGTTGTGGCCGCCACCGGCTCGGATCCGCCGGATCGCGGGCGAGCCGCAACAAGGACATGGACGCGATGAGCAGGCCCGAACGTGCCCTGCAGCCCACGCCAGCCGGGGTCGGCAGCGCCAAGGCCCCCGGCCCCCGCGGGGCGGGGCAGGACGCGGCAGGGCATGGCATCGCCGCCGATCTCATCGCCGTGCTCGTCACGGTCACCGCCGGCGAGCCGCGGGTGCTCACGCTGCAGGATGCGCGCGCCCTGCCCTCCGGGCCGTTCGAATTGACGCATCGCTCACTGCAATCGGGGCTGCGCGCTTGGGTCGAGCGGCAGACTCGTCATCCGCTCGGCTACGTCGAACAGCTTTACACCTTTGCCGATCGCGACCGCGGGCTCGGGCCCGATCAGCGGGTCATCTCGATCAGCTATCTCGGCCTGACGCGCGAGCAGCCAGCGGTCGGCGGTTATGAAGCGAGCTGGCAGAGCTGGTATGTCTATCTGCCTTGGGAAGACCGGCGCCTCGGCATCCCGCCGATGATCGAGGCGGTGCTGGTCCCCAACCTCAAGGCCTTCGCCGAGGCGGCGCCGAACCGCACTCTGCGTCAGGAACGCGCCAACCGCATCGCCTTCACCTTCGGCCTCGAAGGCAGGCCGTGGAACGAGGAGCTGGTGCTGCAGCGCTATGAACTCCTCTATGAAGCAGGCCTCATCCCCGAGGCGCGCCGCTCGAAGCCTGAGCTCGGACCGGCGCCGGCGCATGGCCGCAGCATGATCCTCGACCATCGCCGCATTCTTGCGACCGGCATCGCGCGGCTGCGGGCCAAGATCAAATATAACCCCGTGGTCTTCGAGCTGATGCCGGACACGTTCACCCTTCTGCAGTTGCAGCGCTGCGTCGAGGCGCTCGCCGGCCGCCTCGTGCACAAGCAGAATTTCCGCCGGCTCGTCGAACAGCAGGAGCTTGTCGAGGAGACCGGCCAGATGAGCCAGGACACGCGCGGACGCCCGGCCAAGCTCTTCCGCTTCCGCCGCGAAATCTTGACCGAGCGGGCGATCGTGGGGACCAAACTTCCCATCTCGCGCTCTTGACAAAACTTATACTCAACCCCAGCATATTATGAAGTAATGCTCAGGCGGAGTATATTCCATGGCCACCACCGCGCTCGCGCCTCGGGAGGATCTCTACGCCAAGGTACGGCACCAGATTCCGGCCATCGAATGGCCGGTGTTCGCCGTCGATATCGAGGCCATTCAGGCGCTGAAGAAGCGCCGCAACGCGGTGATCCTGGCGCATAATTACCAGACGCCTGAGATCTTCCATTGCATCGCGGACATCGTCGGCGACAGCCTCGCGCTGGCGCGTGAGGCGACGCAAGTCGACGCCGATGTCATCGTACTCGCCGGCGTCCATTTCATGGCGGAGACGGCAAAACTCCTGAACCCGCGCAAGACGGTCCTGATCCCCGATCCGGCCGCCGGCTGCTCGCTCGCCGAGTCCATTACGCCAGAGGACGTGCGCGAGCTGCGCCGCCGTCACCCCGGCGTGCCGATCGTCACCTATGTGAACACCTCGGCCGCTGTGAAGGCGGAATCCGACATTTGCTGCACCTCGGGCAATGCCCGCGCGGTCATCGAATCCCTGGGCGTGCCGCGCGTGATCATGATCCCCGACGAATATCTGGCGAAGAACATCGCCGCCGAGACCGGCGTCGAGATCATCACCTGGGCCGGGCATTGCGAAGTGCATGAGCGGTTCGGCGTGGAAGAAGTCGCAGAGCTGCGCGAGGATTATCCCGGCGTCGTCATTCTCGCGCATCCGGAATGCCCGCCGGAGGTGGTGAAAGCCTCAGATTTCTCCGGTTCGACCGCGGCAATCTCCTCTTACGTCGGCAGGAACCGGCCGGAGCGCCTGGCGCTGCTCACCGAATGTTCGATGAGCGACAATATCGCCATCCAATATCCGGAGCTCGAATTCATCCGCCCCTGCAATCTCTGTCCGCATATGAAGCGCGTCACGCTCCCGAAGATCCGTCGGGCGCTCGAGACGATGCGGCATGAGGTCGAGATCGATGCCTTAACCGCGGCGCGGGCGCGTCGGGCGGTGGAACGCATGCTGGCGGTGCGATGATGGACATTCACGATCTCGACGGGCGTGCGCTCATCATCGGCGGCGGCGTGGCCGGGCTGATGACGGCGCTCCATCTGGCGCCGGAACCTTGCGTCTTGCTGAGCAAGGCACCGCTCGGCCTGGAGACGTCGAGCATCCTGGCACAGGGCGGGATCGCCGCGAGCCTCGGGCCGGACGATGATGCCGCGCTGCATATCGCCGATACGCTTGCCGCCGGCGACGGGCTCTGCGTCGCGCCGGTCGTCCAGCGCATCATCCGCGCGGCGCCGGCCGCGATCGAAGATCTCGAGCGTTTCGGGGTTCAATTCGACCGAAGCCCCGATGGCACACTGCTGCTCGGGCTCGAGGCCGCGCATCGACGCGAACGGATCGTCCATGCCGGCGGCGATGCGACGGGGCGCGAGATCGTCCGCGCCCTGACGCGTGCGGTGCGGGCTTGCCCCTCGATCAGCGTGATCGAGGGCCTGGCCGCGCGGCGCCTCGCCCTCGAAGACGGCGCCGTGGCGGGGCTCCTCGCCCATGGTCCATCCATCCTCCTGCGGACGAGCCGCATCGTCATCGCCACCGGCGGAATTGGCGGTCTCTTCCCGCACGGGACAAATCCCAGCGGCTCGTTCGGCCAGGGCCTTGCGCTGGCGGCGCGCGCCGGCGCTCGACTCGCCGATCTCGAATTCATTCAGTTCCATCCGACCGCGCTCGATGCGCCTGGGTCTCCTTTGAGCCTGATCAGCGAGGCGGTGCGCGGCGAAGGCGCCATCCTGGTCGACGAGAAGGGCACGCGGTTCATGGCCGATACGCCGCGCGCCGAACTCGCGCCGCGCGACGTCGTGGCGCGCGCCGTCTGGCGCCACATGGCAGAAGGGCATCGCATCTTTCTCGATGCCCGCCGGGCGCGCGATCTCGATTTCGCCGGCCGTTTCCCGGCGATCACGGCGCTCTGCCGCGCGGCAGGCATCGATCCCGTCCGAGAACCGATCCCAGTGCGTCCGGCCGCGCATTATCACATGGGCGGCATCAAGGTGGATATCGAAGGCCACACGTCCGTCGAGGGACTCTGGGCCTGCGGGGAGGCCGCCTGCACCGGCCTGCATGGGGCCAATCGCCTCGCCAGCAATTCGCTGCTGGAGGCGGTGGTCTGCGCCGGCTTTACCGCCGCAGGCATCAGGGCCATACCGGCGGTGCGGCGGCCCGTCGGGCGCATTGAGCCGGTCGCGCCGCGCAGCGAGGCGGGTCCGGTCCGCTCGATCCTCTCGCGCGCCGCGGGCGTCTTGCGCGACGGCGAAAAGCTCTGGCGCGCCGCGGCCGAGCTTTACCCGATCGCGGCGGGGAATGGCGTGGCGAGCGATGCGGCGCTTGTCGGCTTGATGATCGTCATCGCCGCTTTGCGCCGCGAAGAGAGCCGCGGCGCACATTATCGCGAAGACTTCCCGCAGCGCGACGCGACTTCGGGCTGGCAGCGCGAGATCGATCTCGCCGAGGCTTTCGAGACCGCCCGCGATCTCGCACCCGAAGCCGTCGCGTGACCATAGGATCGCGATGACCGCCCTGCCGCGGATCATGATTGAACCGCTCGTCCGCGCCGCTCTCCTCGAAGACCTCGGCCAGGCGGGCGATGTGACGAGCGACGCGATCGTGCCGCGCGAGGCGCGCGCGGAAGCCGCGCTTGTCGCCCGAAAGGGAGGCGTCGTCGCCGGCCTCGACCTCGCCAAACTCAGCTTCGAACTGATCGATCCCGCAATCGAGACGCGTGTCGAGAAACACGACGGCGCAAAGCTGACGCCGGGAGAGACGATCGCCACGGTCCACGGGCCGGCGCGCGGAATCCTGACGGCCGAGCGCACGGCGCTGAACTTTCTCTGCCATTTGAGCGGTGTCGCCACCGCCACCGCTACGGCTGTCGCGGCGGTCGCGGGCTACAAGGCGCGCATCGTCTGCACCCGCAAAACGACGCCCGGCCTGCGCGCGATCGAAAAATACGCAGTGCGCGTCGGCGGCGGCGGCAATCATCGCTTCGGCCTCGACGACGCCGTGCTCATCAAGGACAATCATGTTGCCATCGCCGGAGGCGTCGCCGAGGCGCTGCGGCGGGCCCGCAAGAACGTCGGGCATATGGTCAAGATCGAGGTCGAGGTGGATTCGCTCGCGCAACTTGCCGAGGCGCTGGCGGCCCGCGTCGATGCGGTGCTTCTCGACAATATGCGACCCGATATGCTGCGCGAAGCGGTCGAAATGGTCGGCGGAAGGGCCATCATCGAGGCCTCGGGCGGGATTACGCTCGAAAACGTCACGGCGATCGCCGCGGCCGGCGTCGATCTGATCTCGATCGGCTGGCTCACCCACAGCGCAGCGGCGCTTGACATCGGGCTGGATTTCCGCGGCTGAGCTGCTCAAATTGACTTTTTCCCGCTCCTGCTCCTATAAGGCGCGCGGCTTTAGGGCTGCGTCTCCCCTTCTCGTGGCGTCCTGACCGGCAAGCCCCGGATCGCAGATTTTGCGCCGGGGCGCACGCTGCGGCCACTATGTGATTATTCGCGACGGAGTTGAAACGTGAAGCGGACCTATCAACCGAGCAAGCTGGTGCGCAAGCGTCGGCACGGCTTTCGCGCCCGCATGGCCACCCCCGGCGGCCGCAAGGTGATCGCCGCCCGGCGCGCGCGCGGCCGCAAGCGTCTGTCGGCTTGAGGCCCCCAGCCGCAACCAGCGCCTGGCTACGGAGCGGAGCATGACCGACGGCAGCATGGAACGGGCGCCGCCGCGAGGATTGGGGCGGCTGAAGAAACGCGCCGAATTCCTCAACGCCGCCAAGGGAAGGCGTATTCACGCCAAGAGCTTCAGCATTCATGCCGTCTGCCGCTCGAGCCATGCGGCCGATGCCGCGCCGCGCTTCGGCTTTACCGTGACGAAGAAGCTCGGCAGCGCAGTCGTTCGCAACCGCATCCGCCGCCGCCTGAAGGAGGCTTTGCGGCTCACGCCGGATCTTTCGGCGCGGGCGGGCTATGACTATGTGATCCTTGCGCGGGAGGCGGCCCTCGACCAAGCTTTTCCGGCATTGCAAGAAGAACTCGCCCGCGCCTTCGCTGAAATTCATGCGCCGGCGCGCCCGTCCGAGGCCAGGCGTTCGGCAAAACCGCGGCCGCTCGCCGCCGCGACAGCCAAAAAGATGAAAGACTAGGTTCGCCGCCATGTCGGAAGACAATAGGAATCTCTACCTCGCGATCGCGCTCTCGATCCTGGTCATCATCGGCTGGAATTATTTTTACGCCGCGCCGCAGCTCCAAAAGGAACGCCAGACCCAGGCGCAAATGCAGCAGCCGAGCACGGAGGCGCCGCAGCCCGGCTCACCGGCTGCGCTGCCACCGCCCAGCCCCAACGCGCCGCTGCAAGGCGGCGTGACCGGGGAGAGCCCGGGAGCGATCATGACTCGCGCCGCGGCAATTGCGGCGAGCCCCCGCGTGACGCTCGACAGCCGCGACCTGTTCGGCTCGATCGACCTTAAGGGGGCGCGGATCGACGACGTGTCGCTCAAGGCCTATCGCGAGACGCCCGACCCGCATAGCCCCAACATCGTGCTGCTTTCGCCCTCGGGATCGCCGGCGCCCTATTACGCCGAACTTGGCTTCGTCAGTAAGCCCGGCCAATCACTCGCCCTGCCGACACCAGAAACGGTTTGGAGCGCCGATCGCGACAAGCTGACGTCGCAGACGCCTGTCACGCTCACCTATGACAACGGCCAGGGACTCGTCTTCCATCGCCGCATTGCGGTGGATGACCATTACATGTTCACGATCACCGACAGCGTCGAGAACAAGTCGGGCTCGCCGGTGACGCTTTACCCCTATGCGCTCGTCTCCCGTCACGGCAAGCCGAAAACGTCCGGCTATTCCATTCTTCATGAAGGCATGGTCGGCGTCATCGGCGATTCGGGTGTGCAGGAGCCGACCTATGATTCCATCGAAAAGGAGCCGAGGGCCACCAAGAGCCTCGATGGGACCGGCGGCTGGCTGGGCTTTACCGATAAATATTGGGCCGCGGTCGTCATCCCTGAGCAACACGTGCCGTTCGAGGGCACGTTCTCGGCGCGCGGCACCGTGCACAAGATCTATCAGGCGGATTTCCTCGCTGAACCGATGACCGTTGCCCCGGGAGCAACTGCTGAGACGACCGCTCGCGTCTTCGCGGGCGCCAAGCAAGTCCAGACGCTGGATATGTACCAGAACGATCTCGGCATCAAGAAATTCGAGCTGCTGATCGACTGGGGCTGGTTCTATTTCATCACCCGGCCGATGTTCCAGCTCCTCGACCTCATCTACAAGTTCACGGGCAATTTCGGCGTGGCGATCCTGATCGTCACGGTGCTCATCAAGCTCGCCTTCTTCCCGCTCGCCAACCGCAGCTATCTCTCGATGGCGAAGATGAAGGGGGTGCAGCCGCAGATGACGGCGCTCCGCGAGCGCTACGCCGACGACAAGGTGAAACAGCAGCAGGAGCTGATGGAGCTCTACAAGCGCGAGAAGATCAACCCGGTCGCCGGCTGTCTGCCGATGCTGATCCAGATACCGGTCTTCTTCTCGCTCTATAAGGTGCTGTTCATCACGATCGAGATGCGCCAAGCCCCCTTCTTCGGCTGGATCAAGGATCTGTCGCAGCCGGATCCAACCAACGTCTTCAATCTTTTCGGCTTGCTGCCCTATGATCCCACCTCGTTGCCGCTCATCGGCCATTTCCTCGCGATCGGCATCTGGCCGCTGATCATGGGGTTCTCGATGTTCGTCCAGATGAAGATGAACCCGGAGCCGCCGGACCCCGTGCAGAAGCAGATGTTTGCCTGGATGCCGGTGATCTTCACCTTCATGCTGGGAACTTTCCCCTCCGGTCTCGTCATCTATTGGACGTGGAACAACCTGCTGTCCGTCGCCCAGCAGACGCTGATCATGCACCGCGCCGGGGTGAAGATCGAATTGTGGAGCAATCTCGCCAACACGTTTCGCCGAAAGGCGACGACATGAGGATTAGCTGACTGGGAGGGAGCTTCCTTCTCCCGCAGCGGGAGAAGGACCGTGCGTCATCATCGATTCTGCTAACGATCAGACGACCACCATGCAGAAATTTCTTGCCAAAAGAAGTCACTTCTCTTGACGCCCCAGCCGGCGGAAGACCGCGAGAGCCCTGCGCAAGATTTCGCGGAATTGGGACGCAGGCTCTTCGCCGCCGAATGCACATTCGTTCGGACAGTGACGGAAGTTGCACAATTGCCGCCTCCCGCTCCCGCTGAGATCGCCTTGGCCGGTCGCTCCAACGTCGGCAAATCCTCTCTTCTGAACGCGCTGACAAGCCGCAAGAGCTTGGCGCGGACTTCTCGCGCGCCGGGACGGACGCAGGCCCTCAATTTCTTCGCGCTCGGCGGCACGCCCTCAGCGCCTGGGCTTCGCCTCGTCGATATGCCGGGCTATGGCTATGCCGCCGCGCCAAAGGAGAAAATCGCCGCCTGGACGAACCTCATGCAAGACTACCTGCGCGGCCGGGCAGGCCTCTTGCGCGTCTTCGTGCTCGTCGACGGCCGCCATGGTTTGAAGCCGATCGACCTCGAGATGCTCGACAGGCTCGACCGGGCGGCGGTCTCCTATCAAGTCATCCTCACCAAAGGCGATTGCCTGAAACGGGCGGAACGGGATCGCCGGCATGCCGAAACGACGGCGGCGCTGGCCAAGCGGCCGGCCGCCTTTCCGGACGTGCTCCTCACCTCGGCGGCGGAGGGCGAGGGGATTGACGAGCTTCGCGCCGCCATCGCCCGGCTTCTTGCCGAACATGGATGTTGAAAGATGAGCCGCTTTGCCGGCCAGCGGGCCATGAATCCCGCTGGCTCGCATTGAGCTTGTCACGCCGAAACGTTAAAAGGCGCCAGCCAGCCGGATGAGGGCCATGAAGGAAACGCCACAGGAGCGCGCGCAGAAGCAGGCCGAGATCCTCATGCAGGCGCTGCCGCACATGCTGCATTACGACGATGCGATCGTCGTCGTGAAATATGGCGGCCATGCCATGGGCGACGAAGAGGTCGCCCGCCGCTTCGCCCGCGACATGGTTCTCCTCGAACAATCGGGCGTCAATCCGGTGGTTGTGCATGGCGGCGGCCCGCAGATCGGCGCCATGCTTGCCAAGCTGGGCATCAAGTCGGAATTTTCCGGCGGTCTCCGAATCACTGACCGCGCTACGGTCGAAATCGTCGAGATGGTGCTCGCCGGCTCGATCAACAAGCAGATCGTCGGCTTCATCAATGCTCAAGGCGGCCGCGCCATCGGACTTTGCGGCAAGGACGGCAATATGGTGACCGCCACCAAAGTGGTCTACACGGTCGAGTCGCACTTAACCGGCGTCGAGGAGGAAATCGATCTCGGCTTCGTCGGCGAGCCGGCGAAGGTCGATACGACGGTCCTCGATTCCGTGCTCGGGCGCGAGCTGATCCCGGTGCTCGCCCCCATCGCACAAGGCAGCGAGGGCGAGACCTATAACGTCAACGCCGACACGTTTGCCGGCGCCATCGCCGGCGCGCTCAAGGCCAAGCGCCTCATCCTCCTGACCGACGTGCCGGGCGTGCTCGACGCCGAGCAGAACATCATCAAGGAATTGCGCACCGAGGACATCCGAGCGCTCATTGCCGACGGCACGATCACCGGCGGGATGATTCCCAAGGTCGAGACCTGCATCTACGCGCTCGAACAAGGCGTCGAGGGCGTCGTCATTCTCGATGGCAAGATGCCGCACGCGGTGCTCATCGAGCTCTTGACGGACCTCGGCGCCGGAACGCTGATCACGCGGTGATTCACAAGGAAACGATAGGCGAGGATCGCAGCCGGCCCTTCGATGCCGCGAAGGCCGAGCCGCGCGAATCGGCGTCCGCCGATCACGCGCGCTCGCAATCGAGCTTTGCGCATGTCGACACCTGGGTCTTCGACCTCGACAATACGCTCTATCCCGCCGATTGCGATCTCTGGCCCAAGATCGACCATCGGATCACTCTGTTTCTCGCCAGCCTCTTCGGTCTCGACGGGATCTCGGCGCGCGCATTGCAAAAGTTCTATTACCAGCGCTACGGCACGACGCTGCGCGGCCTCATGGCAGACCATGCGATCAGCTCCGTGGAATTCCTCGCCTTCGTGCATGATGTCGATCGCTCGTCGCTGATCCCCAACCTCTCGCTCGCAACCGCGATCACGGCCCTGCCCGGCCGCAAGCTTATCCTGACCAACGGCTCGCGCGACCACGCGCTTCGCACCGCCGAGGCCTTGGGCCTTGCCCCCATGTTCGACGACATATTCGACATCGTCGCAGCCGAGCTTCTCCCGAAGCCGGAGATTGCCGCCTATGAACGCTTTTTCGACAGACATGCGGTCGATCCGAACAGGGCCGCGATGTTCGAGGACATTGACCGCAATCTCATCATTCCACACCAGAGAGGAATGACGACCGTGCTCGTCGTGCCGAAACCAGGTCAGCCGGATCATCGCGAACCCTTCGAGATTCCCGCGACCGAGGCGTTGCCGCACGTCAACTTCGTGACCAGCGACCTCGAAGGATTCCTTGCCGAGATCTGCCGCAAAAGCAAGCAAGGCGACCTGAACATCACCTGCACTCGCCGCCCATTGACATCGCCGGTTGCGCGGACGAAACCTCACGGATCTCGCGGCTGGAGCGGACCATGCGGAGCGAAGACCTCGAAAAGATCATCGATGCGGCTTTCGAGGATAGAGGGCAAATAAATAGCGCGACGCAAGGCGAGGTGCGCGCCGCAGTCGAGGCGGCGCTTGCGCTTCTCGATCAAGGCAAGCTCAGGATCGCCGAGAAAAGCGCCGGCAAGAGCGGACCCGAGGCCTGGCGCGTGAGCCAGTGGCTGAAGAAGGCCATCCTCCTCTCCTTCCGGCTAAACGACGCAAGGTTGATTTCCGGGGGTCCCGGAGGCGCGTTCTGGTGGGACAAGATGACATCGAAATTCGAGGGCTGGGGAGCGAAGGAATATGCCGAGGCGGCCATTCGGGCGGTGCCCGGCGCAATCGTGCGGCGCTCCGCCTATATCGCCCCAGGCGTCATCCTGATGCCGTCCTTCGTCAATCTCGGCGCCTATGTCGGCGAAGGCACGATGGTCGACACCTGGGCGAGCGTGGGCTCATGCGCACAGATCGGCAGGAACGTGCATCTGTCGGGCGGCGTAGGCATAGGCGGCGTGCTCGAGCCCTTGCAGGCCAATCCGACGATCATCGAGGATAACTGCTTCATCGGCGCCCGATCCGAGGTCGTCGAAGGCGTGGTCGTCGGGGAAGGCGCCGTGCTGGCGATGGGAACGTTCATCTCGGCCTCGACCAAAATCGTCGATCGGACGAGCGGGAAGATCCATATCGGTCACGTTCCGCCCTATTCGGTGGTCGTGCCGGGCGCTTTGCCGGGCGAGCCTCTGCCCGGCGGAAGGCCCAGTCCGTCGCTTTCTTGCGCCGTCATCGTCAAGACGGTCGATGCGAAGACACGCGCCAAAACGGCGATCAATGAATTGCTCAGGGATTGATGGGGCACTCTCGCACCTATTTCCTATTCCGCTCCGACAGCGGACGGATCGATGCCGCAACCTGGTGGCGCGGCACATTGTTGCTCGCCGGCATCCTCATCGGCCTCGGCATCGGCTGGGTGTTCGTCGAACCCTATGCCGACCGCGATCTCAACACGACACCTCTCATGACGGCGGCGATTCTCGCCGCCAATCTCTACCGCCTGCTGTTTGGCTTTTCGATCATCCTGATCCTCGTCAGCTACTATAATCTCAGCGCCAAGCGCTGGCGCGATATCGGTCGGCCCGCTGCTTTGGCTGGGCTTTTGCCCTTCCTCGCGTGCCTCTGCGCCGCCGCGCACTGGCTCGAGCCGCGCCTCGATCACGCCCTGCCGCACGCGGCGACGCTCGCCGCCGACCTCGTTCTGATTCTCATCTTCGTCTGGAACGTCGTCGAACTCGGCGGCTTGCGTTTACGGCCGCCGCAGCGGGGTTGACCCGTCTTGCTCAACGCGTGGGCCGATTCGAAATGTCTGCGATCCTGCCCTATAAGTTCGCGATTCGATAAGGGCCGCGGTCGAACAGAATGTCTCAAAATCCGCCATCGGCGCTCGATCTCTGCCGGGCGCTCATCCGCTGTGCTTCCGTCACACCAAATGACGCGGGCGCGCTCGCGCTCCTCGAGAATTATCTGAAGGCCGCAGGCTTTGCGACATTTCCCCTGCGCTTCTCGGAACCCGGAACGCCGGATGTCGATAATCTTTACGCGCGGATTGGCAGCGGCGCGCCCTATCTTCTCTTCGCCGGGCACACCGATGTCGTGCCACCCGGCGATCGCGCGCAATGGCGCTTCGATCCCTTCGCGGCGGAGGTGGCAGACGGCATGATCTGGGGCCGCGGCGCCAGCGACATGAAGAGCGCCGTCGCCGCCTTTGCCGCAGCGGCAACGGCCTATGTCGCCGAGCACCCGACCCTCAAAGGCTCGATCGGCTTTCTGATCACCGGCGACGAGGAAGGGCCGGCCATCAACGGCACCGCAAAGCTGTTAACCTGGGCCGAAGCGCGCGGCGAACGTTTCGACCATTGCCTTGTGGGCGAGCCGACGAGCGTGGAGGCGCTCGGCGATGCGATCAAGATAGGCCGGCGCGGTTCACTCAACGCCAGGCTCAATGTTCACGGCAGGCAGGGCCACGTCGCTTATCCGCGGCGCGCGGATAATCCGATCCCGCCCCTCATGCGCCTGCTCGAGGCGCTGATCGTGACGCCGCTCGATGCGGGCACGGCGCATTTCGAGCCGTCCAATCTCGAGATCGTGTCGGTCGATGTCGGCAATCCGGCGATGAACGTCATCCCGGCCGCCGCGCATGCGCATTTCAATGTCAGGTTCAACGATCTTTGGACGCCTGCGACGCTTGAAGCGGAGATTGCCGGCCGATGCGCTGCCGCAGCGCCAAACGCCGACTATAACCTCTCCTTCGAGCCCTGCAATGCTTTGGCCTTCCTCACCGAGCCCGATCGGTTCACCGAAGTCGTGGCGGCGGCAATCGCGGCCCGCACCGGCTTGAGGCCGGCGCTTTCGACCTCGGGCGGCACGTCGGATGCGCGCTTCATCCGCGCCTATGGCCCGGTCGTCGAATTCGGTCCCGTCGGCGCAACCATGCACATGATCGACGAACGCGTCGCAATTGCCGATCTCGACGCGCTGACCGAGATCTATCGGGACGTTCTGGAGAGATATTTCGGATGACAGAAGACAGAAGACAGAGGACGGAAGACGGAAGAAATCTGTCGTCTGTCGTCCGTCCTCTGTTCTCCGGCTTCACAGCCTGAACCCTTCGCCAAGATAGAGGCGGCGCACCTCGGGATCGGCGACGATCTTCTCCGGCGTCCCTTCGGTCAATACCTGGCCGGAGTGAATGATATAGGCCCGGTCGATGAGATCGAGGGTCTCGCGAACATTGTGGTCGGTGAGGAGGACGCCGATCCCGCGCCGTTTGAGATGTTGGACGAGAAGCCGGATCTCGCCGATGGCGATCGGGTCGATGCCGGCGAAAGGCTCGTCGAGCAGCATGAAAGATGGATGGCCGGCGAGCGACCGCGCGATCTCGCAGCGGCGGCGCTCGCCGCCGGAAAGCGCGATGGCCGGCAATTTGCGCACCCGCGCGATGTCGAATTCGGCAAGCAGGGATTCGAGCTCCTCACGCCGTTTTTGCTTGTCTGGCTGGGTGATCTCGAGCACGGCACGAATGTTCTCTTCGACGCTGAGGCCGCGAAAAATCGAGGGCTCCTGGGGCAGATAGCCGATGCCGAGCCGGGCGCGCCGGTACATGGGCAGGCTCGTGACATCATAGTCGTCGAGCAAGATGATTCCGGAGTCCGGCCGGATGAGGCCGGTGATCATGTAGAACAAGGTGGTCTTGCCGGCGCCATTCGGGCCAAGCAGGCCGATAACCTCCCCACGGTGAACAAGGAGATTCACGTCATTGATGATCCTGCGCCCCTTGAAGGTCTTGCTCAGCGCCTGGGCGACGAGGGAACCCTCGATCTCGCCGCTTGCTCTGGAATCCGGCAAGATTCCCTGAGCAGGTTCGGCAGGCCGCCCGGCGAAAGAAGGTTGTGAAGCCGAAGGCTTCGCCGGTTCGGCTGAACCCGGCCCCTCGTGCTCTCGCCAGTTTTCGAGATCCTCGGGAAGCCATTCCGGATCGAGAGGAACATGCGCATTGGCCGCATCGGCTTTGGCGAGAAGCCAGCCTGCGCTCTCCCCCATGACGCGCTGCTCCTTGCGCCCGAACAGGGCGCGCAAGCGGCCGGCCCAAGCGGCTGCGCGGCTGCGTCGATCGGCGCCTTTGACCGAAGCGAGATCGGTAGATTTGCCGCGCAAGGCAAAGTCGCCCTCGGTGCTCAAACTCATTGGGGATTGGGCTCCGGCTTCTCGGCGCCCGCCTCCTTGCTCGATTTGTTCGCGCTTCCTGCTTCGGGTTCGCTGTTGGGAAGGAACATGCTCCGGACATGACCGGTGACGACGGCTTGGCCGCTCTTCACATCATAGACGATATGGTCGCCCTTGGTCACGTTCGGACCCTGGGTCAGACTGACATTGCCGTCGAGATAGACTTTGTCTTCGGCCTTCTCGTAAATTCCGGAATCGCCAGTGGCGATCTGATCTTTTGAAATGAGGGTGACCGGGCCGGCCGCTTCCATACGGCGCATCTGGCTCGACGAAGAAGGCGGCCCGGGACGCGCGCCGGACTCCTTCGGGTTGAGAAATACGACGAGCAGAGGCGTTTTCAGCGTCGTGTCGCCGCGCACGGCAACGACATTGCCGCTATAGACGAGCTTTTGCTCTTTGTCATAATAGTCGAGCTTGGAGGCATTGATATTGATGCGCTCCTTGCCATTGCCGCTTTGCGCCGCCTTGGCTTCTCCTGGCAAAATCGGGGATCCGCCGAACCAGAACGCGCCGCAGCACAAGATCAGGGCGCGCAAGACCAAGCGCGAACCGCTGGCGCGCTTCACTTCGACGCCTCCTCGGAGCTAGCGGCCGTCTCGGCGTCCATGCCACCCGAGTCGACGACCGATTTGACCTCGCCTTGGAAGGAGATCTTGTGGCCATTGTCGGTGATGTCCATGCGGTCGGCAGAAATCGTGCTGCCGTCGTTCATGATCACGAGCACCGGCTCCTCGGTGAGGAGAGCGCTGGATTGCAGATCGACGGTGGCGCTCCGCATCCGCATATCATAGCCGCTTACGTCGTTCTTGATGCGGACGTCGTCGCGCAACCAGACGATGTCCTGACTGCTGTCATAGATCCCTCTCCGCGCGGTGATCTTCGCGGTCGTCGCATCGTCCAATCCGACCTTGGCGTCGACGCCAACGAGATTGATGACGCTCGGGTTGAGGATGTCCTGCGTGCCTGAGAGACCGGTCAACTCGAAGGGTTGGCCATCTTGGCGAAAGCCCTTCATCTTCGGCGTCTTGAGCGTGACGACGGAGCCCTGAAGACCCACCTGGTCGACCGACAGAGTGCGGGGCAGCCGCTTGAACGGGTCAAACAAGATGAGGATCCCAAGCGCCAGCACGCCGAGACTGCATCCGACGATAATGAAGTGCCGAAGATAGCGCACGAAAATCGAATGCAGCCGCGCGATGCGAATCGCGCGCGGCGACCTCCCGACAGGCAGATCCAGCCGTCCGCCTGAAAATTCGGGAGCGCGTGTCAGGTCAGTCATACGCGAATCTGTCATCTGCTTTTGCCCGACCGCGGTCGGACCTATCGACGGCTTCCGGCATGGCGGCCGCAACGCTATAGGGCAGCTTTCCTTCGGTTCTCATCCTATCCTACTTATCGCATTTCGGGGCGGGTGCCCGGCATCAATTTCCCGGGACACGCGCCGATCTTTGCAAGCCTTTATAATCGCTATTATTTCGTGTCATTCGTGCGAAAAGATGTCCGCATCTGGCCAGCCCATGAGATCGAGCTTCGCCCGGGTCGGAAGAAAACCGAAACAGGCGGCGGCAAGCTCGCTACGGCCCTCGCGCGCCAGCATGGCGTCGAGCTTGGCGCGCAGCGCGTGCAGGTGAAGCACGTCGGATGCCGCATAAGCGAGTTGCGCCCCCGATAAGGCGGGGGCGCCCCAATCCGAACATTGCTGCTGCTTTGACAAGTCGATCCCGAGCAGCTCGCGGGCGAGATCCTTGAGGCCATGCCGATCGGTATAAGTCCTGGTCAGTTTCGAGGCGACTTTGGTGCAATAAAGCGGCGCGGCCATCACGCCGAAAGTCTTGTACAGGATCGCGATATCGAAACGCGCATAGTGGAAAAGCTTGGTCACGCCTGGGTCGGCCAGGAGTTTCTCGATGTTCGGCGCGTGTTTCTGCCCCGCGGCGATCTGCACGATTTCCGCCGTCCCGTCGCCTCGCGACACCTGGACCAGGCAAAGCCGGTCGCGATGCGGCACAAGTCCCAGGGTTTCGCTATCTATGGCGACGCTGTCGCCGAAATCGACACCATCCGGCAGGTCGCCCTTGTGGAGACTTATCGTCATTTATGAGCTTCGGCCGTCCGGCTGCAAAAAGACATTCGCCGGGTACCACCCGGCGATAGGCTTAGCAAGTTTCGCGGGCCTGCGCGCGGCGGCAAGCAAGTCGAAATCAGCCTGGTTGGCCCAAGCCGGCTACATCCTCTTAAGAAGGAGCGGCTTGCCTTCATTGGGGTCCTTCAGCCAAGTACCGTTGGCTTGCAGATCGAGATGGGTCGTATGGCCCCTGCGTGCGGTCAAGACCAGGCGCCCCTTGGCGAGCCGCCAGCCGACCGGATCGAAGATCATGATGCCTTGGTCGCGGCAGCCGGGCGCCAAGGACGCTTTATTGCCGCCCGGAGCTTTCGCCTGATCATCGAGTATCAAGAGGCAGCCTGCGTCCTTGCCGCCCTCGCGCTCGATAGAATATCGGCCGGCAACGTCACCGGGCTCCAGGGCCAAAGCCGCGGCCGAAGGTTTCGGCGGCGCTGCGGCCGAAGGTTTGGGCGGAGATGCAGCGGGAGGCTTCGCCGGCGATGAAGTCGCCGGCTTCGACGGTGTGGCTTGGACCACATCGAAGCCAGGTGCGTGGCTCACATCTTCCGGCTCGAACCCGGAGCCCGTGTCGACATTCACAGCGACGAGTTCGTAGATTTCTCCCTTCGGACCGATGGCGGCAAGCGACATGTCCCCCGCCTCGGCGCTGGGGAGCGCCATCCCAGCAGCTTGCGAGGATGTGAGCAAGGCCAGGGCAAGCCCGAGGCAAGCCAAGCCGCCGCAGGCCGCAGAGCGGTTCCCGATCTTCATCTCCATCCTCCCTTGAGCGGCGACGCACCGGTCCTAGCCTGTAAATGATTCGGAGCCGGATTTTCCTTGATGTGCGGGCCAGGACATCAAGAGCCGGCACGGTTAAATCTCAATGAACGTCGGCGCTTTCATGCCAGTGCCCCAGGGCGAGATTGTCGAGAGCGGCTGCCGGACCGGCGACGAGGATGGCCAGAGCGGCCCCGAAAAGCCGTAGTTGTGTTTGCATCCGATGCATTCTGCCGGCATGCCGCGACGCGGAATGTTTCGCGCGGATGCACCCAATGTGCAAGGGCCGGCCGACTTGATGGCACGCGTTCGAGGCCCTAGGCTCGCCGCATTGCGAGCCGCGGCCAAAGGGGAAGACCGATGCTGCCGACGCGGTTTTGGGCCGAGATGAGCTGGAAGGACTTCCAGAGCGCCGACATGGAAGAGACGATCGCCGTGCTGCCGACGGCGGCCGTCGAGCAACATGGACCGCATCTGCCGCTTGGCGTCGATCTTTTCCTCATGCAGGGTTATATCGAGCGCGTCGTGGCGCGGCTGCCCGAGGATCTGCCCGTGCTTTTCTTGCCCGTGCAGGCGATCGGCGCCTCGATCGAACATGCCGATTTTCCCGGCACGCTAACGCTCTCGGCGACAAGCCTGCTGCATCTTTTGACCGAGATCGGCGAATGCGTCGAGCGCACCGGCTGCCGCAAGCTCGTCCTTTTGAATTCGCACGGCGGCAATGCTTCGCTGCTCAACATGGTCGCACATGATCTGCGCGCCCGCCTCGACATGTTCGTCGTCATGGCCACCTGGCACAGGTTCGGGTATCCGGACGGGCTCTTTTCGGTCGAGGAACAGGCGCATGGAATCCATGCCGGCGATATCGAGACCTCGCTGATGCTGACTTTTCGCCCCGACCTTGTGCGGCGCGACGCGCTCGACAATTTCGTCTCGCAAAGCAGCGCGGTTGAGGCCGACTTTACCTGGCTACGCACTGGGCAGCCGACCGGCTTCGGCTGGATGGCGCAGGACTTGTCTGCCTCCGGCGCCATGGGCAATGCCGCCGCCGCGAGCGCCGAAAAGGGCGAGGCCTCGGCCGATTACGGCGCGACGGCCTTCATCGAGTTGCTGCAGGATGTCGAGGCCTTCGATCTGGCGAGGCTCGGCGAGCCTCCGGGCGAGTGAGACGGCCATATGACTCACGCCCTACATCGTCATGGCCATGACGATTCATTGCTGTCGAGCAATCCGGATCAGGCTCTTCTCGTAGCGCAGCGCCGGCGCTCCATCGGCATAATAATCCTCGATCTGGCCGATACATCGGTAGCCGCGTCGCTGATAGAGCGCGATCGCCCGGCGGTTGCGTCCGCGAACCTCGAGCCGCATGTCCGTGGCGCCATGTCGGCGCGCGGCTGCCTCGGCGGCGCGCAAGAGGGCATTGCCCAGATCGCGGCCGCGCGCGCCACGACAGACGGCAATCGAATAGAGCCGTGCCAGACGGGAGCCCTTGCGCAGGGCGACAAGACTGTAGCCGAGGATCGATCCTCTCGCGTCGAAGACGAGGAGAACGGTGTTCGGAGCCGCCAGGAAGTAGCGCAGGCTGCGGCGCGACAGCCGGTCGTCCACGAAGGATTCATTTTCGATTGCGACCAGCGCCGCAAGATCGGAAGCGCGAGCCGGTCTGATTGGCATCGGATTAATTGATGTCGGAACGAACAGCCATGGTGTCTTCGTTCTCAGCTTGACCCATCATCTTATCCGAAAAGTCTGCAACCTTTCGGTACTTATTCCGCGCGCCAGGGATAGGTCCATGTTTCGGTGAGCGCCTTCGTGCCGGTGCGCAGAAAGGCCCGCAGATCCGTCGATTGCCCGGGATCGAGTTGAAGGTCGATGGTGGCGCGAAATCCATTCGTGTGGCTGTTGAACACGATCCAGGAGCGCAGGATCTTGCCCTGGCTGGTGCTCGCAACGACTTCCACCAATTGCGGATTCTGGGCGTAAAATGCGAGATCGCCGCCGACGAAATCGATGATGAAGCGGTGCGAGCCGGGCGTGAGCGGTTCCGGCGAGCCGAGCGCCCGGGCCGCGGTTTGATAGGTGCCAACGACCTGGCCGTTGGGCGACAGCCGGGCAAGAGAGAGGCTGGAGGTAATGCGATAGCTGAAGCTGCGGCCCGCATCGGGCGCATCCTTGGGAACGAAGGACGCGACGATGTTGTCACTGGCCTCGTCCGTGGTCGGCAGCTCGACGAGTTCGATCTGCCCCTCGCCCCAATTCCCGTGCGGCTCGACGAAGCAAGTCGGCCGCAATTCATAGGCGAGATCGAGATCCTGATAATGGTCGAAATTGCGGTCGCGCTGCAAAAGGCCGAAACCGCGCACTTGGTGATCGAGGAAGTCCGAGACCTCGAGGCGCGGCGGATTGCGCAACGGCCGCCAGATCCATTCTCCCGTCACCGAATTGACGAGCAGGCCGTCTGAATCGTGCAATTCGCGACGGAAATCGTCGTTGTAACGGTGATCGTTCTCACCCACGAAGAACATCGAGCTCAACGCCGCCAGACCGAATTTCACGTCGGTTCTGCGTCGGAACAGCGTCATGACCACCTCCAGCACCGAATCGACTCCAGGATAGAGATCGAAGCGATAGGCGCCGGTCGCTGCTTCGCCGTCGAGCAGACCATAGATCGTGGCGTGTTCCGCGTTGGGAAGTGGCGTCTCGATCCAGAATTCCCGAAAGAATGGAAACTCCTCGGCGGTCGAACCGGCGTTGACCGCCAACCCGCGCGCTGAGAGGCCGTAGCGCTGGTCGCGGCCGAGAAAGCGAAAATAGCTCGCCCCGAGAAAGGCGATCACCTCGTCGAAGACGGTCGGAGAGTTGAGCGGGAAATGCAGCCGAAAGCCGGCGAAGCCCAGGTTCACCGGAAAGGTCGTGTCGAGCTTTGTGTGGCCGAAATCGAACAGATCGGCGGTATAGGGGATCGGCGTCGGGATGCCGTCTCTGATCGTGTTGACCGTCACCGGCCGCAGGAAGAGATGGCCGAGATGAAACAATTCCAATCGAAAGAGGCTGCCAGGGAAGTTCAGGAAAGCCTTGTCGGGTCGAAAGCGGATGTCGCGCCAAGTGTCGAAATCAAATTTCTTCAACGACTCAGGCAGAGGCGGCGGCGCGATATCGAACGGCACGGCGGCGAGCTCCCGCGCACGGCGCACGACATCGTCATAGCCGAACCTGGGAGGCTGGGCGGATGGCGCGGTCTGAGCGAAGAGGCTGTCGGCGCCCAGGCCCAGCATGCCCGAGGCAATCGAGCCTCGAGCGAGAAGCGAATTGGCGAGAAGGCAGTTGGCAAGAGAGTTGGCGAGGTTGCGGCGGGTAAGTTCGGCCATGATTCGTGACGGGAGGAAGGAAGCTCAGATGATCGCGGGTGCCGAGGATCGCGAGAGCGTGCGCTTCGCAACCTCGGGCGGAGGGGTAGTCGGCTTTTGCGAAGCCGGCAAGTCTGCTGATGCCGCGATTTCGGAGTCCGAATTGTGGCATGGGTCGGCAAATTCGCGCCGTCACGATTGTTTGAAAAAAACCCTTGTAATGTGCGCAGATATTCTTATTTTCGATTTGCCCATTTTCGCACGTGCCTGTGGTCGCGTGTCGATAGGCGGGGATCCGGACAAGAGGCCGGTTAACCGCCTGTAAAAATCGACAGCCGGAGGCGAACCGGCGAACCCCGCCAAACGGGGGACGCGACTTAAAGCAACGACGGACCGGGCTTTTTCGTCTCTGCCAGTTTCCAAACCTGGCTTACCGAAGAGGCTTGTCTTTCTTGCCGGGCGTGCGGATCGGGAACTCATCCCTTTCCAAGCGAAGGCCATGTTGGTTCGGACGGCAGCTCGTGCCGCACGACTGAGCATAGCCAACGGCGCAGCATCTGGCCGCGGCGCGGCCATGGAGATCTTCCATGGCATGCACACCGCGGTCGCCGATGGCGCAACACTGAGCCGGCGGCGTCTCCACAACACGCCGAATCAGCAAGCGTCACCACCCGAAGCTTGGCTCGTTTTGCGCGGCCTCGCCGCGCTTTCGAAGGGATGCCGCGATGACCGATCGTATCCACGAATTCCTCCGCAACCGACGCGAGGACGGCCCTTGCCTCGTCCTCGACCTCGATGTCGTGCGCGACAATTACCTGGCTTTCGCCAAGGCGCTGCCGGACACCCGCGTCTATTATGCCGTGAAAGCCAATCCCGATCCCCAGGTTCTCGAACTTCTGGTGCGGCTCGGTTCGTCCTTCGACACGGCTTCGGTGAGCGAGATCGAGCAGGTGCTCGCCGCCGGCGCCGGGCCGGAGCGGATCAGCTACGGCAACACGATCAAGAAGGAGCGCGACATCGCGCGGGCCTATGGCCTCGGCGTGCGCCTGTTCGCTGTCGATTGCGAGGCGGAGGTCGAGAAGATCGCGCGGGCGGCGCCGGGCGCGAAGGTCTTCTGCCGCATCCTGTGCGACAATAGCGGTGCCGAATGGCCCCTGTCGCGCAAGTTCGGCTGCCTGCCGGCCATGGCCGCGCAAGTGCTCGAACAGGCACATCGCCTGGGCCTCGTTGCCTACGGGCTCTCCTTCCATGTCGGCTCGCAGCAGCCCAACCCAAAGAGCTGGGACAATGCGTTGAAAGCGTCGGCCGCGATCTTCCGCGACCTCGCCGAGCGGGGCATCGGCCTTCAGATGGTCAACCTCGGCGGCGGCTTCCCAGCCAAGTACCTGAAGGATGTGCCGGCTGTGAAGACCTATGGGCAGGCGATCTTCCGGGCGCTGCGCAAGCATTTCGGCAACCGAATCCCGGAGACGATCATCGAGCCGGGCCGTGGGCTCGTCGGCAATGCCGGCGTGATCGAGGCCGAAGTCGTGCTGATCTCGAAGAAGTCCGACGAAGACCGGGTGAGATGGGTCTATCTCGACATCGGCAGGTTCAATGGCCTCGCGGAGACAATGGAAGAGATGATCCGCTATCCGATCCGCACCTCTTTCGATGCCGATCCGATGGAGCCTTGCGTGATCGCGGGACCCTCCTGCGACTCGGTCGATGTGCTCTATGAGAAAGAGCCCTATCCGCTGCCGGTCAGCCTGGAAATCGGCTCCAAGGTGCTGATCGAGGGAACCGGAGCCTATACGGCGACCTACTCGTCGGTCGGCTTCAACGGCTTCGCGCCGCTGAAATCCTACGTGATTTGAGCCGCGTGCGCGTCCGGATCGGCGATTCGGGCGCGCCTTTCCCTGCAAAGGGATTTCGGTCCTTGCCTCATGCCCTGAGGCGTGGCGAGAACCGGCGCAAGCGCTGGACAACCCCCTTCAGCCGCTCGCGCAGATTGCGCCGCAGGCGTTCGCGCTCCACGGCAGCGGAAAATCCCTTCCGGTCGACGGCCAGCGCGACGAACAAATCGGCGATCTCCAGCCGCTCCCTCCACAGGTTTTCGAGCATCGGATGGTCCAGAGTGGCGCAGGAATCGGTGAGCGCGATACGCGTGTCGGCGAGCAGCGACCGGCTCAGTTCCAAGCTCAGAAGAACGCCGGGCGAGAAAGCAGCGAAAGCTTCGTCATAGGCAATCTTCCAGAAAAACGCCCGGTCGCCGCTCAGCAGCACGATCGCCATGGCGATCGGCCTACCGGCGCAATCGAGGCTCGCGATGCGCCACTTCCGCTCCGCCGACAATGCGGCGATGAGGCCGCGGGCGAAATTTGCGCGGGCCGGCGATTTCAGGAAGGCGGTGCCGCGCCGACCCTTCCAGCCCCTGGCTTCGAGCGCCAGAAACTGTTCGGCCCCAAGTCTGAGCTCTTCCGGCTCGCTCAACAAGCGGAAGCGCACGGCGCCCTCGGCCTGAAGCCGCCGGCGCGCTCTATTGAAGTTTTTCCGTCGCTTTGACCGAAACGATCGTTCGATGTCATGCTCCGAGTCCGCGCTGCCAGAGAGCATGCGCGCCGGTAGACGGCGAATCGACGGACGCTGCGGCCTTCAGCGTTGGCCAGCGCGATCAAAAGCCGCGCGGTGGGCCCGTCTTGCGGAAGCGACGGAAACATGAGCCCCACCACCTTTGGCCAATGCTCTCGACAAAATGCAAAGATCGCCGCGAGCGCTTCCTCGGCGCGCTCGCGGTCGAGCAGCGGAGTGCCTAGCGGCGCTTGCTCATGCGTCCAGACTCGGGCCTGAAGGCGGCCCGGCCGCTCAAGCGGGCAAACGCCCAGCAGTCTGCGGCTGCCGTCCCACACGAAGAGGAAATGCGGCGGACGGTGCTTGGCGAGGTGGCGGGCGGCAGGAAGCGCAAATCCCGGCTCGAGAAAACCGTTGGGTTCGAGACAATCGGCAGCAAGACGACCCCACTCCGCGACATGCGCCGCCGCAGCTTCGGCATCCAATATTTCCACGTCGAGCTCTTCCATGCACGGGGCCGTCCTTGCCTCTTCCGGGCGCGCCATCAGCTTAACCATAGGCAATCCCATTTGTCGCTGCTTACGCTATCTGGAAGGTTACAGCCGGGTGTTCTCGGAGGCCGGAACGAGCCGGAACATGGCCGGCCGCCCGAACAAAAATGCGAAGCGCGTGTTGCGCAACGGCGCATGGAAGCGGGATGGTCACGCCGGGTTTGGCTTATCGATCGGGATATGTGCTCTGCTGTGGACTCTCGTCGCGACCCGTCCTCAATGCCGCAATGTCCCATGATGGAACTGGCTTCTCGGTTTGAACCACGCACGGGAGGTTCATCGCGAGCGAGGCAAGCACGGGGCCATGCAAGAGTTGCGCGCAGGCGTGGATCACGGCACGGCCGACGCGATCAAAGCACCACTATCTACGGCGATCCAATGAATCGAGCATCTGCTTGTGACGGCTTTCGCGCTTGCTCAGCCGAGATGCTCGGTCTCCTCGAGCGTCATGCGCAGTTCGAAGCTCTTGAACTGCGAGAAGACTCGCCACAGCCATTCCCTGAGACCGGCGCGCACGACGATCGACATGTTGGCCGGCGGCATCAGCATGAACCTCGATAAGGAAAAGCCCGGCTCCTCGATGGTCTGCCGCAGCACCGGATCGAGCGCTGCGATCTTGAAGCTGCGGCCGGTAGGATAGCGGTCGAATTCCTCGCGCTCCTCCAGGCCCGGTGCAGTCCCCTCATTATTGACCAGGACGATCTGCAGATCCGGATAGCGCGCAGCGAGATGGCCGGCCGTTTCGACCGAGCGGGGCGAGCCGTCCGCCAGATAGAGAAGGACCGGCTCGATCGCGAGTCTGCGTGCCTCGGCGATGAAGCCGGTGTGATCCAAAAGCGTGAAGAAGCCCTCGAGCGAACGATGCCAGAGGTCGACGATCTTCGGCACCCCGTCCGGCACGAGCAGAGGATCGATGAGGGCCATCTGGCCTTGGATCGTATTGAGGTCGGAGACCACGACCTCCTGCGGAAACCGCGCTGCGAAGCTCGGCTCGTGCGTGTCGGTGTCGAAACCGACGAATGTGCGGCCGCTCAAGAGAAAATAATCGCCGAGGAGGCGCGCAACCACCGTCTTGCCCACGCGTCCGGTGGGCGAACAGACGATAAAGACGAGCGTCCGGTTCTTCATGTCGGAAGAATCCGGACCCCGTCAGCTTTGCGCCGGTTATTTCGCTCCCAAAAGCAGCCGGCCGCGCCGATCGCGTCGCAGATCAGATCCGACCGTTGATGAGATCGAGCAAACGAATCCGGTTGAACTCTTCGGCGTTCTTGCTCTGCCATGTGCGCACGTATCCGCGCAGGGTGAAGGAGTGCTGGGCCGGCTCTCCGCCGGCCGCTTTGTTCGCGACGAAGGTCGACCATGGAGTGCCGGCAAGATCGACCTGCTCGTAGGCCATCGCGTTAAGCTTCGGAATCGCGACCTCGCTGGCGTTCTTCACCTTGCCGAAATAGGTCTGCAGCGTAGCGGGATCCCAATCGAAGAACGTCGAGTCGTTGACGTAATTCCTGACGAGAAAGTAGTTCGCGTCACTCACGAAGGGCGCCGTCTCGGCGATCTCGCCGAGCGAAGCGAGCGAGGGACCGAGGATATGAAACAGCATGAAATTGAACTCGCCTCTCTTCACCGCGTCGAGAAAGCCGACGTCGCGTAGAGCTGCAAGGCTCGTCGTCAGCGCGCCGGCCCGCGTGTCGAGCACCGTGACCTTCACCTGCGAGGTATTGAGCGTGTCCAGGATGCGCATCTGGTCGGGCGTCTGAGTTATGTCCACGACCTCTGTGACGTCCGGGTGGAAACGATGCAAGGTGCCGCGCGGGTGTTCGGTGTCGAAGGCGCGCGCGATCACATTATTGCTGGCGAAATAATCCAGGAGGGCGCGCGCCACCGTGGTCTTGCCGACCCCGCCCTTGTCCGCCCCGACCATGATCGGGACCGGCCACCCGAATCGTGCGACAGAGCCAACCATCATCCGCTCCGCGCCGGTCCTTCTGATCTAGTTCTATGATTTGGTTCGGCAAGTCACTTGTCTTGACGGACGGCAACGAGGGAGGCGCCGTTCGGCGCCCGCGTCACCAGCGCATCGATCCGATCGCGTTCGCGTTTGAAGTCGGCGAGCATCCGGCCGTCGAATTCGCGCGTGCGCGCGAGCTTGACCCGCATCGGATCGACGAAGTGGCCGTTCACCAACACCTCGTAGTGGAGATGCGGCCCCGTTGCGAGCCCGGTCTGGCCGAGGTAGCCGATGACTTGGCCTTGTTTCACCCGCTCCCCCTCCTTAATGCCGTGGGCGAACCCCGATAAGTGATTGTAGGTCGTCATGTAGCCGTTGGCATGCTGA
>Ga0209415_10002975_pt1 | contig 31667 bp, 24 predicted proteins | sample PeaSoiSIISIP2007_FD_187696 | JGI IMG/M metagenome (GOLD analysis project Ga0209415, IMG submission 187696) | Peat soil microbial communities from Weissenstadt, Germany - SII-SIP-2007 (SPAdes) (version 2) | ecosystem: Environmental > Terrestrial > Soil > Wetlands > Peat | place: Germany... | reverse complement strand
GACGCCGGCGACATGGGCTGCGAAGACGCGCTCGAACGTCTCGGCGAACGTCGCCGCCTCGTTGAACACGGGCATGATGATGGAGAGCTTGGGCCGTGCCGGCGCCGCCTCGGCGCGCGCGTGCATGGCGAGGAGGCCGCAGGGGATCTCGATTCGCTTGCCGAACGACTCCGCGAGATGCGCGGCGCGCTGGAGGGGGACGCGCTCGCCGGCCAACCGCGGATCGCGCACGGGCGTGTCCATCGAGCGCGAGAGGATGCCGCAGGCGCGCGGGCGGAACCCTGCCGTCAGCGTCACCCGGGTGAGCGGGACGGCGGCGAGCGCGTGGCGGGGCAGAGGCTCCCCACGGATGGCCGAGTCGTCGCCCACAACCACGACGAGGTCGCCGCCGGGGCGCAGCGCGGCGCGCACGCGGCGGAGAAGCGCCAGCGGGTCGACGTGCTCGACGGCGCCGTTGACGAAGGCCGCGTCGAACGCGGCATGCGGCAGCGAGGCCAGGGCCTCTTCCGCGGTCACCACCGTCACCTCGAGGCGCGCGTCGTCGCGCAGGCGGGCGTTCGCGCCGCCGCGGTCGATGACGCACAGCACCTTCCGGTGCGAGCCGGCCGGCGCGAGCATCGACCGGACGGCGCGCTCGCTGTCGTCGTCGAGGGCGTAGGACTCGGCCTCGACCCCGGGGCGCCCCTCATCGCTGCGCGTGATGAGCTGGCACTCGTCGCACCGGGTCATCCGCGAGGGGCCGACGACGAAGAGGTACGTGCGCCGCGTGCTCCCGCACAGGACGCAGGCGTCGCCGGCCAGGCGCGCTCGCGCGACGGATGCGGGGGAGGTCTGCATGAACCCGACCCCAGCTAGCTCAATCGATGCGACAAATCAAACGGGGCGGCCCACATTACTCGTCCTTCTTGGGGCCCTCGTTGTATCCGCGCGGCCGGTACTTGGGGTTCACGCCCTTGTACTCCTCGCCGTTCTCGAAGGTGTCGTCCACCAGGTACTTGAGCCACGAGCCGGGGTACTTGTCGGCCAGATCTTGCAGGTCCGTGCGGGCGGACGCGTCCTCGTCGCTGATCTCGTGCTCGTCCCAGAGGCACTGGAGCCCGAGCGCGATGAGGCTCAGGTCGTTCGGACCGAGCTCGAAGCCGCGGAGGTAGTGGGGCATCGCCTCCGCAGGCCTGTGCAGCCGGCAGAGCGTGTCCCCCTCGTAGACGCTCGCCATGGGCCACTGCGGCGCGAGCTTCATGGCGACGTCGTTCGAGGCGAGGCGCCCCTCGAGGTCGCCCCGCGCGCCCAGCATGACCGAGTAGTTGAGGTGGGCCTTGGCGCTGCGAGGGACGGACTTGCGGGTCGCGTTCCAGAAGTCCAGATCGTTGTTGTAGTCGAGCGCGTGGCGCCGGGCGGCGAAGCACTGGAACCCGAGGAACAGCGCGAAGAGCCCCGCCGCGGCTGGCATCGCCCCCACGCGGCGCCCCAGCGCGAAGAGCCTCGTGAACAGGATGCCGAGGACGGTCGCCGTCCCGATGGCGGGGAAGTACCAGAAGCGCTCCGCGCGCACCGTCGGCAGCACGACGGGAATGTTCGACACGGGGAAGTACGAGACCACGATCCACACGAGGGCGAAGGCGACGACGGGCGCGAGATCGACCGCGCGGACGTAGCCGGCGAGCCGTGCACGTCCCCAGCGCCACCACGACGCGATGCCCACGACGGGCGCGACGACGAACGGCACGACCATGGCGAGCGCGCCGACGATGCTCTCGGGGAAGACGAGGTCGTCCGGGACGGGCTCCTGCGGCGCCGAGTAGTCGCCCGACAGCGTCATCGGGAACAGCACCTGACCCATGCCGCGCGCGTACACGCGGAGCGCGCCGGCCACGCGGTACGGCGGCGACCCCTCGATGAGCGGGTTGTTCAGGGGATCGTGCGGCAGCATCGGCTGCGCGTACCAGCGGAGGGCGGCGGCGAACGCGCGATGGAGGGGCGGCTTGTCGGCGTTGGCCTCCGCCGTGAGATCATGCGGCGTCGCCACGGGGAACCACCGGCGCCGCATCTCGACGTAGAAGACGAAGGCGATCGCGACGACGACGGTGGCGACGATCGCGCGAGCCCAGCGGAGCGGGCGCTCGGGGTGGGTGACCTGCGCGGTCAGAAGCGCGGCGACGGGGACCATCGCCACGATGCACAGCGCGCTCTCCTTGGAGTAGAGGCCGAACATCGTCGCCGCGAAGAGCGCGATGGGCATGGTCGGCAGGCGCAAGCTCAACGCGAGGAGAGCCATCAGCGCGCCCGCCCCTCCGAGCACGTCGGCGAGGCCCACGACGCCGCTGACCGCCTCGGTCACGACGGCCGTGGCGACGAAGATGCCCCCCGCGAGCCACGCCGTGAGCCGGTCGCGCGTCCACTTGAAGACGAGGAGGACGAGGAGCGCGCCGTTGAGCCCGTGGAGGAGGACGTTCAGGTAGTCGTGCGGGAAGGCGCTCGCGTCGCGCATCCCGATCTTCCACATGCCGCGCCACACGATGTCCGGCAGCGGGCGATACGAGCCGATGGTCCGGTCGGGGGTGAGCCCCCAGAAGTCGCGCCTGAACGCCTCCAGCCACCCGATCTTCGTCAGCGGGTCCGCGGCGGCGCGGACGTACGGGTTCGCGAGCAGCGCCTCCTGCTCGTCGAAGATGAAGTTGGTCGCCGGATGGCGCGTGTAGAGCACCATCGACAGGAAACAGGTGGGGACCAGCGCGGTGAGGAGCGACGGATCCTCCCCGAGGAAGTAGTCGCGCACGCGCGTGAAGAGCGTCCGCTTCGGCAGCGGCGGCAACGGCTCGTCCGCCAGGGCGGCGGGGACGGCGGGCACGGGAGGCGGCGTCTCGGGCTGGTTCACGACGCGTCAGCGGGAGAGATTGCGGACGACGGGAGGGGGAGCGGGCTCCTCGCGATCGGGGATGACCCACGTGTCCCCCCAGAGGTGCGCGCCGCCGTCGATGTACCACGTCTCGCCCGTCACGAACGAGGCCGCGTCGCTCGCCAGGTAGGCGCACAGCTCGGCCACCTCCTCGCACGTGCCGATGCGCTTCGCCGGGGTGCTGCGGCGGCCCATCTCGAGGAGCTCCGGCGGATAGCGCTCGGTCCCGCTGGAGCGGATGACCCCGGGCGCGATCGCGTTGACGGCGATGTCGTGCCGCGCCCACTCGACGGCGAGCGTCTTGGTCATGTTCTCGACCCCCGCCCTCGCCGCGCCGGTGTGGACCATGCCGGGGAAGCCGCGCGCGATCTGCGCGATGATGCTCACGACGCGCCCCCGCTTCTGCGGGATCATCGACGCCGTGGCGACCTCGCGCGTCATGTAGAACGTGCCGCTGAGGTTGTTGCGGACGACGGCGTCCCAGCCCTTGGTCGCGAGGTCCTCCGCGGGCGTCCAGAACTGTCCCCCCGCGTTGTTCACGAGCACGCTCACCTCGCCCAGTGCCTCGCGCACGCCTTTCACGAACGCGGCGACCTGGTCGACCTCGCGGATGTCGCACGGCGCCGCGTGCACCGTCCACCCGTGCGCCGACAGCCCCGCCTTCGCCACCTCCAGCTTGCCTGCGTCGCGCCCGCCGATGGCGACCCTCGCGCCCAGCTCGCAGAGCGTCCTCGCGATGGCGAGGCCGATGCCGCTGCCGCCGCCCGTGACGATGGCGACGTGACCGTCGAAGAGGCCAGGCCGGAAAATGCTGGGCATGGCGTCACGTTAGCGCACCGGCTAGGACCTGCGCAGCCGCATCGCCAGCACGAACGCGAGCACCATCCCGAGGGACGCCGCCGCGTAGGGAGCCCTCGCGCCGAGGCTCCCGTAGAGCCACCCGCCGAGGGCGGGGCCGAAGGTGCGGGCCAGGCTCGCGAAGGACTGGTTGGTGCCCAGCGTCCCTCCCTGCCGGTCCGCGGGCGCTCTCCGCGAGATGAACGCGGAGGTCGTCGGCTGCGTGAGGCCGTTGCCGAGGGCCAGGAGCGCGCCGGACGCGTAGAGCAGCGGGCGCGCGCCGAGCGTGGCCGCCGCCACGAGACCGGCGAAGGCGAGCGACTGGACCAGCGCCCCGGCGCGCATGAGCAGGGCCTCGTCGAAGCGCTTGGCGAGCGTCCGCACGAGGCCGCCCTGGACTCCCGCCGCGACGATGCCGATGAAGGCGAGCACGTAGCCGGTGCCGCGCTCGTCGATGCCGAACATGTCGCCGCAGAAGAAGGTGAACGTCTGGTCGAGGTTGGTGAAGCTGAGGATGACGAGGAAGTTGACGGCGATGGCGAGGCCCACGCCGGGGAGCGCGAAGGCGGCGCGCATGGCCTCCACGTTCAGCGGCGCGAGCTTGCGTCGCGGCGTCGTCGCGCGCTTCTCCGGCGGGAGGGACTCGGCGACCCCGAGGGCGACCCATCCCAGGTTGACGACGCTGAGGCACGCTGCGACGAGGCATGGGACGGCGCCGTGGCGGCCGGCGATGGGGATCTTCGCGAGCGCGCCGCCGATCCCCGGGCCGAGGATGAAGCCCAGGCCGAAGGCCATGCCGATGAGCCCCATGCCCTTCGCGCGATCCTCGGGCTTGGTGATGTCGGCGATGTACGCGCTGGCGGTCCCGAGGTTCGCGGTGGCGATGCCGCCGAAGATGCGTGCGGCGAAGAGCCACGCGATGCTGCTGCCGTAGGCCAGCGACACGCCGAGGCCCGCCATCGTGAGCGCGGTGCCGGTGATCGACCAGAGCAGCACGGGGCGCCGGCCGACGCGGTCCGAGACGCGCCCCCACACCGGAACGAAGAGGAACTGCATCAGCGAATAGACGGAGCCGAGCAGCGTGGCGACAAACGGGCTGACGCCGAAGGTGTCGCGCGCCTCCTTCGCGAGGAACGGCAGGACGAGGCCGAAGCCGAGCAGATCGACGAAGACCGTGAGGAAGATCGCGCCGAGGCCGGGTGCACGTCTCATGTGCGGGACCGGAGGCGCGCGTGCACGAAGGCCTCGCGGTTGCCCTTGGGCCCCGGGAGCACGCTGTCGCTCCGGGCGACGACGTCGAACCCGGCGTCGGCGATCGCCTGCGTGACGGCGTCGATGGCGTCCGCGCGGACCGACTCGTCGCGCACGACGCCCTTGCCCCGCGAGGCCTGCTCGCGTCCCACCTCGAACTGCGGCTTGATGAGCGCGACGAGGTGCCCGCCCGCGCGCGTGCACCGGACGACGGCGGGGAGGAGCTTCGAGACGCCGATGAACGAGGCGTCGACGACGGCGAGATCGACGGGACCGCCGACGGCGCCGGCGTCGAGCGTGCGAGCGTTGGTGCGCTCCATCACGACGACGCGCGGATCGATCCGGAGCTTGTGAGCCAGCTGGCCGTAGCCGACGTCGACGGCGACCACGCGGGCGGCGCCGCGCCGGAGGAGGCAGTCGGTGAAGCCTCCGGTCGATGCGCCGAGGTCCACGCATCGCATGCCGGCGACGTCGAGCGCGAAGGCGTCCAGCGCGCCGCCGAGCTTCACGCCGCCGCGCGAGACGTACGGGTGGTCCGGCGCGCGCACCTCGACCGAGGCGTCCGCGTCGACCAGGGTCCCGGCCTTGTCGACACGCGCGCCGGCGACGAACACCTCACCGGTCAGCACGATGGCCTGCGCGCGGGCACGCGAGGTCGCGAGGGCGCGGGTCACGAGGAGCTGGTCGATGCGCACCTTCGCCACGCCGGCGACGATAGCTCGTCTACGGGATGGCCGCGTCCGGGTGGAGGGCGCGCGCCAGCACGGCGAGGCCTTCGGCGATGCGGGGGCCGGGACGCAGGACGCGCTCGTCGCTGATCGGCACGACGTGCCCCTCACGCACCGCGCGGACGCCGCTCCAGCCCTGCGCCTCCCGCGTGATGTGTGTCGCCCCACCGGTCTCTGCGACGGAAGCGTCGAGGATGACGTCGGGATCGAGCTCGACCACGCGCTCGAAGCCGAGCGTCGGCCACGCGCCGCCGTCGGTCACGACGTTGAGGGCCCCCGCGCGACGGACGAGATCGTCCGCGAAGTTGTGGGGACCGGCGACGACGACGGGGCCGAGGCCGGCGACCAGAAGGACGCGTGGATGCGGTGCGCTCGCGGTCGCCTTCTCGATGGCCGCTTCGCGTGCGTCGAGCAGGCCGGCGACCTCGCGCGCCTGCGCGGCGTATCCGGTCCGCTCTCCCAGACCGAGAATCAGCGCGTCCACCTCCGCCAGCGACTGGATCTCGTCCGGGAACCACGTGGCGATGCCGTGCGCGTGCATCGTCTCGCTGAAGCGGCCCGACCACTGGCCGGAGGGACCGACGACGAGGTCCGGCCCCAGCTGGAGGATGGCCTCGACGTCCGGCTCGAGGCCGCCCACCGCGGGGAGCTTCGTCGCCTCGGGCGGCCAGTCGCAGTACCGCGATCGCGCGATCAGGCGGTCGCCGGCGCCGATGGCGAAGAGCGCCTCCGTCGTCGAAGGCCCCAGCGACACGATGCGGCGGGCCTCGCCGGTGGGGAGCGCCTCGTGGCTCCTGGAACAGGCGACACCTGCGCCGACGGCCAGCGCGGCGACCCACGCCGACGCACGCCTCATCGACCGATGAGCCCGTACTTGTGGAGCTTCTCGATGAGCGCGGGGCGCGACACGCCGAGCCGTCGCGCCGTCTCGCTCTGGTTGTGTCCGGCCGCCTCGAAGGACTCCGCGATGAGCGTCCGCTCGAACGCCTCGACGCGCGCGCGGAGAGGATGTCCTGGGCCGGGGTCGCCGGCCGCGGACGGCGGCGCCGAGGAGGAGGTCGCCGGCCCTTCGGACAGCGACCGCCAGAGGGCCAGCGTGATCCTCTCGTCGGGCGCCAGCGCGAGGAGGCGGGCCACGGTGTTCTCGAGCTCGCGCACGTTCCCCGGCCACGCGTGCGTGCGCAGCGCCTCCACCAGCGCCGGCTCGACCTCGACGCCCCCCATGCCGTAGCGCTGGGCGTACTGGTGCACGAACGTCCGCACCAGCGGCTCCACGTCTTCCGGGCGCTCCCGCAGCGGCGGGACGCGAATGGGGACGACGTTGAGCCGGTAGAAGAGGTCTTCCCGGAACCGCCCCGCCTTCACGTCGACCGCGAGGTCGCGGTTGGTCGCCACGACGAGGCGCACGTCGACGGTCTCGGTGCGACCCCCCACCTGCTGCACCTCGCCCGACTGCAGCGCGCGCAGCACCTTGGCCTGGATCGCCGGGGGCAGCTCGCCGATCTCGTCGATGAAGAGCATCCCCTTGTGGGCTTGCTGGAAGTACCCGAGCCGCGCCGACTGGGCGCCCGTGAAGGCCCCCTTGGTGTGACCGAAGAGCTCCGCCTCGGCGAGCTCGCTGGGGATGGCCGCGGCGTTGAAGCGCACCATGGACTTGTCGGCCCGGCGCGAGTGGGCGTGCAGCACGGAGGCCACGACGTCCTTGCCGGCGCCGCTCTCGCCCGTGAGCATCACGGTCACGTCCTTGGGCGCGACGCGCGCGACGACGTCCATCACGCGCTTCATCGCCGGGCTGTCGGCCACGATGGTGCGCCCCAGGCTGGCCTCGGTCCGCAGGCGGGCGTTCTGGAGACGCAGCTCGCGCCAGTCGATGGCGCGGCGCACGGCGAGGGTCAGCTCGTCGGGGTCGAAGGGCTTGGGGATGTAGTCGAACGCACCGGCCTTCATGGCGCCCACGGCGACACGCTCGCTGCCGTGCGCGGTGAGCATCAGGACGGGGACGCTCGGATCGCTGGCGCGCATCCGTGCGAGGACCGCCATCCCGTCCATGTCGGGCATCGCCAGATCCGTGAGCACCACGTCCGCGCCTCGCGCCTCGAAGGCGGCGAGACCCGAGGGCCCTCCGTCGCACGTCTCGACGATCAGCCCCGCGTCGCTGAGCACCGCCTCGAGCGTGAACCGCAACGACGCGTCGTCGTCGATGACGAGCACGCGGCTCATGTGGCCTCAGCGCGCGCCGGCGACGACCGGCTCGGGCTTCTCGGCGCGGGCGGGATTCGGCAGCCGTGTGCACGGCTTGGCTTTCATCGGCAGCGTGATCGTCACGGTGGTCCCCGTTCCCGGGACGCTCTTGTACTCCAGCTTGCCGCCGTGCTGCTCGACGAGACCGCGGGCGACCGCGACGCCGAGCCCCGTGCCGCCCTCCTTCGTCGTGAAGTACGGCTTGCGGATGCGGTCGAGCACCTCGGGGGTCATCCCGGTGCCGTCGTCGTGCACGGTGATGCGCGCGCCCTCGCCGCAAGAGCGCGACACGGCGAGGCGGACCGTCGCGCCCCTCGGGGAGGCCTGGATCGCGTTGAGCACGATGTTGAGCAGCGCCTGGCGGAGCTTGCGGGCGTCGGCGTCGAGCACGAGCGACTCGTCGCCGGTCAGCTCGAGCTTCACCCCGGCGTCCTCGCCGCGCGTCTCGAGCAGCACGGCGAGCTCGCGCGCGACCTCGTGCGGCCGGGTAGGCGCGAGGACCAGGTCGTCGAGCCCGCGCGAGAACGTGAGGAAGCCCTCCACGATGCCCTGGAGGCGGTCGGCCTCCGCGGCGACGATGGCGAGGCGCTCCGCCGTCTTCGGGTCCGACGCGTTCCGCGCCATGTGGACCGACAGCCCCTTGATGGCCGCGAGGGGGTTCTTCACCTCGTGCGCGAGCCGGGCCGCCATCCCCTCGAGCGCGCGCGTGCGGTCCTCGTTCTCGCTGCACACCTCCTCGCGACGCTCGGCGAGCTCCATCGCTGCGCGCTCGTAGCCTTGCGTCATCGTGCAACCGATGCGGTAGATGCCCATCATCCCGAACACGGACGCCAGGAGCGCGAGGCTCACGTACTCCGGCGTGGCGAGCCCGCTCGCGAGGGGCAGCGTGGCCGCGAGCGCGGACGTCCGCGACAGGAGGGCGAGGCTGACGAAGCCCACGAGGAAGAGGAGGAACACGCCCCCGCGCAGCCAGCGAGGCTCGACGACCGTGACGGCCGCCGCCGACATCATGATGCCGCCGGTCATCAGCAGAGGGCTCGCCAGGCCGCCCGTCGTCCCCAGGAGAACGAAGTAGCTGGCGACCCCGAGGAGGAGGGAGGCGCCCTTGATGGCGCGGTGGTGCCAGAACATGCGCGCGATGAAGAGGACGCCGATGGTGGCCACCGCCGCGCACTGCAGGCACGCACGCCCCTGCGACTCACCGCGCGCCACGAGGAGCACCACCACGAACACGTTGAAGGGCAGGATCCAGGTGAGCCGCCAGCGAGCGGCGCCGCGCCCCATCTCCTCGAAGACGCGGCTGCGCAGGGCGTCGAACCGCGCGCGATGCTGGAGCGCTCGCGGGGTCGGTTCCTGGTGGGCGCCGGAGTCCATCGGTTCAATTTGAGCAAATAGCGTGCGAAGGCGCCAGTGCACGTCTCCAGGGCGTTTGGAGGGCTCTCGCCTGTCCGGTTCCCGACAACTGCTGCACCAGCGTACGCGGCCGCCCGGGGTTCTTCTGCTGCAATCTTGCTCAGGTGAAGCCCGCCATGGCCAAATCCCCCCGAGAAAGAGAGGGGTGGTATGGAACCGAGGATTCGCCTGGCAATGGCCGGGCTCACGATGCTCTCGATGTCGCTGGTGCCGGGGCTGGCGTGGGGCCAGGAGCCCGCCCCCCCCCCGCCACCGCCCCGCCCGGCGCCCCCCCCTCCCGCCGCCGCGCCCGAGGCCACGCCGGCCCCGGCGGAGGAGGGGACCACCGACCCTAGCCTCTTCGTCAGGCACCTGGGCGTCACGTACTTCGACGTCACCGACCTCCCCATCGCCAACCAGATCGTCGGCGGGGCGGCGCCGGGGCCGGGGGGGATCACGAGCAGCACGGTGTCGGCGCCGGTGGTCGGCGTGCGCTACTGGCTGAACAACCGGTTCGGCATCGACGGCGGCATCGGCCTGGGCCTGGCGGGCGGCTCGGACCAGGCGGTCGCCGGAGGCACGACCACCACCGTGTCCAAGACGTCCAGCACCGGGTTCGCGTTTCACGGGGGGGTGCCCATCGCGCTCGCCGAGGGCAAGCACTACGCGTTCCTCGTCATCCCCGAGTTCACCGTCGGCTTCACCACGGCGACCTACACGCCGGCGGCCGTGGCGGCGGGCGGCACCGGCGGGCCCAACCAGGACCTCAGCGGGTTCCTGTTCGACATCGGCGCGCGTGTGGGCGCGGAGATCTACTTCGGCTTCATCGGCCTCCCGCAGCTCGCCCTCCAGGCCACGCTGGGCCTGAGCTACCGCCGCTCGGTCTACAAGTGGTCGTCGAACGGCAACTCGGCCTCCGACGGGACGAACACGTTCGGCACGCAGGTGAACGCCGACCCGTGGGCCATATTCAAGGACGCCATCTCCGCGACGTACTACTTTTAGGGGGAGGCGATCATGACTCTCCAGAGCCTGTTCGGGGTGGTGGGGTTGGGGGGCGTGCTGGTCATCGTCGCGTGCGGCGGCGGCGCGGGGCCGCTGGTGACGACGACGTCCACGGATGGCCGCGACGATCCCGGGTCGACCTACGACACGCCGCCCAGCACGAGCGACGGCCCGGGCGGGAACTGCCTCGTCTGCGACGTCGTCTACAGCTGTCCCAACGCGGGCAACCTCGGGGAGGGGTTCACCCTCAGCTCCAGCAGCGGGGAGTGCACGCAGACGCTCATCAACGTCGTGTGCAGCGGCGCCCTCTTCAACACCGGGCCGTGCACGGGTGGCGCCGGCGGCGGCGCCTTCACCTGCGGCGACGTGACCTGCACCCCGGAGACGCAGGTCGGGGGCAGCAGCGGTGGCGGCAGTAGCAGCGGGAGCAGCAGCGGCGCGACCCCGGGCGGCGGGGCGGGCGGCGTCGACGCCGGCTAGGGCGCGAGCTCCGCGCGGACGAGGCGGTCGAGCAGGCCGGCCGCGTGGGCGCGCGCGTAGAGGGTGTCGATGGCGAGGCGCACGTCGGGCGCGGCGTGGAGCGTGTCCGCGTTGGCGTACATGGCGAGGTAGCGGTCGAGCAGCTCGGGGTCGAGCGCGAGGTCGGCGCGGGTCTCGCGCTCCAGCAGCGCGCGCATGGTCTCGTCGCGGTGCTCGAGGGCCCACGCGATCGACGCGTGGCAGAGCCGCGACACCTTGGCCACGAGCCCCGGCCCGAGCGACCGGCGGATCGCGTTGCCGCCCAGCGGCAGCGGCAATCCCCCCGTCGCCGCCGCCCACTCCACGCCCAGGTCGGCCACGAGCGCCGTCTTCTCGCGCTCGTACGTCAGCCGCCCCTCGTGGATGAGCAGCGCCGCGTCGATCTCCCCCGCCCGCAGCGCCTGGAACACGCGCGCGTACGGCGTGATGGGGACCACCACCGCCTCGAACTCCGGCAAGAGCAGGCGCAGCACCATGGTCGCTGTCGTACGCAGCCCCGGGACGCCGATGCGCGCGCCCTCCAGCGACGCGAGCCCGCGCTTCGCCCCCGTGACCACCACCACCGGCCCGTAGCCGCGGCCCACCGACATCCCGTGGGGCAGGAGCAGGTAGTCGCGCGCGAGGCTCGGCCACCGCGCGATGGACACGGCGACGACGTCGAGGTCCCCCTTGGCCGCGCGCGCGTTGAGCGACTCGGTGTCGGCGCGCTCCGCCTCGAAGACGAGGCCCTCCGGATCGACCTTCCCGGCCAGCAGCGGCCAGAACATGAAGAGATCGTCACTGTCGGGCGAGAAGGCGAGGCGGATCGGCGGCGTCATCGGCGTGGGTCCCGTCCTCCGGGCGTTCTAGCCGACCTTCGGGAGGCTGTGGCTTGTGATTCACAAGCTGTAGTTGGTGTACGTTCGGGATGCCATGCGCTACGGCGTCCTCCGCACCTCTGTAGGGCCACGGTTCGCGCGCTTCGAGGGGGGAGCGGCGCACGTCCTCGAGGTCGCCCCCTGGCTCGGCGAGCGGCCGAGCGGCGAGTCCGCGGCGCTCGCCGAGGACGCGCTCCTCTGTCCGGTCGCGCCGTCGAAGATCGTCTGCATCGGCCGCAACTACGCGGCGCACGCGAAGGAGCTCGGGCACGACGTGCCGACGGAGCCGCTCCTCTTCCTCAAGCCGCCGTCCTCCCTGCTCGGGCCGCACGGCATCGTGCGCCTTCCGCCGGAGAGCACGCGCGTGGAGCACGAGGCGGAGCTCGCGGTCGTCATCGGCAAGCGCGCGAAGGGCGTCGCGAAGCAGGATGCGATGGCGCACGTCTTCGGGTACGCGTGCGCCTGCGACGTGACGGCGCGCGACCTCCAGAGGAAGGACGTGCAGTTCACGCGCGCCAAGGGCTTCGACACGTTCTGTCCCGTCGGCCCGTGGATCGAGACGGCCGTCGATCCGGCGTCGCTCGCCGTCCGGTGCACCGTCAACGGGGAGACGCGGCAGGACGGCTCGACCGCGAACATGATCTTCGACGTCCCGACGCTCATCGCGTACGTGAGCCGCATGATGACGCTCGAGCCGGGCGACGTGATCCTCACCGGGACGCCGGAGGGCGTCGGGCCGCTCGTGGCGGGCGACGCGCTCGCGGTCGAGGTGAGCGGCGTCGGCGTGCTGAAGCTCCGCGTGGAGAAATAGCGCGTGAGGCGCGCGATCGCGGCGGCGATCGTGCTGGCCGCCGTCGGCGCCGCGGTGACCGTCGCCGTCGTGCGCGGGCGGAAGGAGACCGAGGCGCGGTGTGGCGCCGGCTTCGTCGCGCAGGGGACCCGCTGTCGGGTGCCGGACGGCGCGTGCCCCGCCCCGCTGGTGACGACGACGTACGGCTGCGACGCTCCCGACGTCCGCGTGCTCATCCAGGCCGCGTCGATCGCCGTCGGCCCGTCGGACTGGGAGGCCGAGGGACGCGTCGCGCCGCGGTCGGTGCACGTGCAGGCGTTCCGCATCGACGCGTTCGAGGTCACCCGCGGGCGGTGGAACGCCGACGTCTGGAAGCAGGACCCCTGGCAGGACCGCGCGCGCGCCGTCTCCGGCGTCACGCGGGGCGATGCGGAGCTCTACTGCGCCAATCACGGAGGCCGGCTGCCCACGGAGGACGAGTGGATGGTCGCCGCCGCGTCGACGATGAACCCGCCGCGCCGCTACCCGTGGGGCGACACGGGGGCCGTCTGCCGCCGCGCCGCGTGGGGGCTCGACACGGGACCCTGCGCCCGCGGCGCCCACGGCCCGGACACCGTGGGCGCGCACCCCGACGGCGACTCGCCGCTGGGGATGCACGACCTCGCCGGCAACGTCGCCGAGTGGGTCGCGGCCGAGACCGCCGACGGGCCCGGGATCGCGAAGGGCGGCTCGTGGGCCGACGCCCTGGCGAGCGATCTGCGCATCTGGGCCCGGCTGGAGGTCGACCCGGGGGCGCACGACGAGCGTGTCGGCCTCCGCTGCGCCTATCCACCTTGACGGGACAATGCGCTAGGCTGCTCGGTCCCAATGACGTGCGCCGTGCTGTCGATCGGGACGGAGCTGACCCGCGGAGAGCTCGTCAACTCGAACGCCGCCTGGCTGAGCGCCGAGCTCACCGCCATCGGCTTCGAGGTCCTCGAGCAGGCCGTGGTCGACGACGACCGCGCGCGCATCGCCGACGCCCTCCTGCGCCTCACCCGCGGCACGCGCGTCGTCATCACGACCGGCGGCCTCGGCCCCACGACCGACGACGTGACCACCGACGCGGTCGCGGCCGCCCTCGGCGTGCGGCTCGCGCGCGACGACGCCTCGCTCGACAACATCCGCCGCCGCCTCGAGAAGTACGGCCGCGCCCTCACGAGCAGCAACGCCAAGCAGGCCGACTTCCCCGACGGCGCGGACATCCTCCCCAACGCGGCGGGCACCGCCCCCGGCTTCGGCGTGCGCTTCGGCGAGTGCGTCGCGTACTTCCTCCCCGGGGTGCCGCGCGAGATGAAGCGCATGTTCGAGGAGCAGGTCGTGCCGCGCATCCGCGCCCTCGCGCCGAACAACCTCTTCCAGCTGCGCCTCCACACCTTCGGCCTGGCCGAGAGCCTCGTCGGCGATCGGCTCGCGGGCGTCGAGCAGGCGTTCGCCGGGACGACCATCGGCTACCGCGCCCACTTCCCGGAGATCGAGGTGAAGGTCCTGGCGAGGGCCCCCTCCCACGCCGCGGCGCGCGACGTCTGCGAGCGGGCGACCGCCGAGGTGCGGGCCCGCCTCGGCTCCCACGTCTACGGCGAGGCCGAGGACACGTTCGCCGGCGTCGTCGGCCGTGCGCTGCGCTCCCGCGGGTGGACGCTCGCCATCGCCGAGTCGTGCACCGGCGGCCTCGTCGGGCACATGCTCACCCGCGAGCCGGGCGCGAGCGACTTCCTCCTGCTCGACGCCGTCACCTACGCGAACAGCGCCAAGTCGAGCATCCTCGGCGTCGACGAGGAGACCATCCGCTGGCACGGCGCGGTGAGCTCCGAGGTGGCCGCGGCGATGGCGCAGGGAGCCCGGCGGGTGGCGGGCTCCGACGTGGCGCTGTCCCTCACGGGCGTCGCGGGGCCGAGCGGCGGGAGCGAGACGAAGCCCGTCGGCACCGTGTACATCGCGCTCGCGCGCCCCGACGGCACCGTCGACGTGAAGCACCGCACCCTCGTGGGCGATCGCGAGCGCATCCAGACGCTGGCGGCGTACGCCGGCCTCGAGCTGATCCGCGAGCTTTGCGCGTCGCGCGTCGCCGAGCGTCCGAGCGAAGCCGCCGGCGCGAGCGAGCACGGGTAGAGTCGAGCGATGGCGGCGAAGAAGACGGCGACGATACGCGCGTTCGTGGCGCTCGACCTCGACCCGATGAGCCTGCGGCGCGTCGTGCGCGTGGCGGACCGCCTCCGCATGGGCAGCGGCGCCCCCAGCGCGACGTGGGTGCCCGGCCCGAAGATGCACGTGACCCTCCGGTTCATGGCGGCGCTCCCCGTCGACGCGGTCGCCGCGCTGAGCAAGTCGCTGGGCACGCTCACCGCGGGGAAGAACGCGCCCAAGCCGTGCGCGCTGCGCCTCGCCGCGTTCCCGTCCATCGAGGACGCGGAGATCGTCGTGGTGGAGCTCGACGACGTCGGCGGCGGCGTGACCAAGCTCGCCGAGAAGGTCGACAGGCTCGCGACGAAGCTCGGGGTGGCGGGCGACTCGCGCAAGTTCCGGCCCCACGTGACGCTGGCGAGGCTGAAGCGCGCCTACGACTCGCGCCGCTGGCTGCGGCAGGAGCTCGTCGACGGGGCGGGGGTCTGCCGCGCGCAGAGCGTGACGCTCTACCGGAGCGACGTCGCGGAAGAGGGCGCGACGTACGTGCCCCTGGCGCGGTTCGAGTTCGCGGCGAAGACGCCGGAGTGAGGCATGCTCCGCGCGATCCGGTCCGCGGTCGCCGTCGTCGCGCTCGCCGCGTGCGGCGCGTCGTCGTCGGGGAGCGGCGGCGCTGCGGCGACGCCGACGTGCGCCGTGGAGGACGTCGTGGCCGCCAACGGGACGTGCGTCGGGCCGGGCGTGCCGCCGGGCGGGTGCGATCCGGGCTTCACGTACGACGGGAACGGCGGGTGCGACCCGATCCTGCCGGCGGCCGACTGCGGCGAGGGCGAGATGGCCGTGCCGGGCGACACCGAGTGCCACGCCGTCGGCGCCGCGGGGGACCCGCCGACGTGCCCCTCGGGCCAGATGGCGCTTCCCGGCGAGACGTCGTGCCACGAGCTCGCCGACTGCGGCGCGGCGCCGTGGGGCAACATCCCGGTCGACGCGACGACGCAATACGTCGACGGGAGCTACGCCGGCGGCGCGAGCGACGGGAGCGCGAGCAAGCCGTGGACGACGATCGGCGCCGGTGTGACCGCGGCGGCGGCGGGAGCGGTCGTCGCGGTGGCGGCTGGGAGCTACGCGGAGAGCGTGAGCATCGAAGACAAGGCGGTGCACCTGTGGGGGCGGTGCCCAAGCATGGTCGAGATCGCGGGGACGGACGCGAATACGGGTGCGGTCGGGGCGGCCACGAAAGGTACCGAGATCCACACGATCGCACTGACTGGGGTCGGCATCGGCGCTGCGCTGGGCCCGGCGAGCATGGTCGTCCTCGAGTCGGTATGGCTGCACGACACTGCGGCTGACGGGATCGAGACTTTCGGAAGCGCCACCGTGCGCGGGTCGCTGGTCGAGCGAGCGGCCCACGTGGGCATTGGTCTCTATCCGCCGGCGGGGAACCTCTCGATTGATGGGAGCGTCGTGCGCGACGTGGCCTCCGCAGCGGACGGCTCTCTCGGGCACGGGATCGACGCAGACCAGGGCACCTCACTCGCCGTGACGGGGTCGGTGTTCGAGCGCAACCACGAGGCCCAGTTCGCGGTAGGCGGGGGCCGGGTGACGATCGACGGTTGCGTCGTCCGAGACACGCTGCCGAATACGAGCAACAAGACTGGCGGCAGCGGCGTCTTCGCCCAGTTCGAGGGCGTTCGGACGACGCTGACGGTGCTCGAATCCACATTTGAGTGGAACGCGGGGGGGGCCATCGTGAGCCTGGGAAGCGACGTGGTCGTCTGGAGCACCCTGATTCGCGATACACAACCGCAGGCCTCGGACCTGCGCTACGGCGAGGGCCTGGAGGCCCAGGTGGACCCATCCTCGAAGCAGCCAGCGAGCGTCACGGCGATGTACTCGCTGGTCGAGCGCAGTCGTTATGGCGGCGCCGTCGCGATCGGGGGCCGCCTCACGCTGGACCACTGCGTCGTGCGCGACACGTTGCCGCAAGAGAGCGACGGCACCTTCGGGGTCGGTGTACAGGCCGAGATCGACGAGGCCACCAAGCTGCGCGCCTCGCTCACCGTCAGTCGCTCGCTCCTCGAGCGGAATCGAACCGTCGGTCTTGCGGTGATTGGCGCCGACGCTGCCGTTGACTCACTGCTCGTGCGCGACATGTTGCCGCGGCAGAGCGACGCTACCGGTGGCCACGCCATCGAGGTTGCCACGGACCCCGCGGCGCCGATGCTGAGGGGAACGCTGAAGCTCACCGGCTCCGTCATCACCAGGAGCCGGGGCATCGGCGTGGCGGCTTTCAGCGCCGACCTCGTGATCGATCGGACTGTCGTCTCGTCGACGCAGCCGGACCCGTCCGCCTCCGAAGAAGGGTACGGTCTGCAAGTGTTGTCCAGCATCCCTGGCGTGGGCCCCGCGAACCTCACGCTCGCCCGCTCACTCGTCGCAGATAACGTCGGCAGCGGGCTGCTCGCGACCAGCGCCAATGCCATGGTGTCGCGGACTTGGGTTCGTGGTGTCGCACCCCGCCCGTCCATCGGCGACTTGGGTGATGGCATGAGCGCCGATGGCGATGCGGTCCTCACGGTGTCGAGCTGCCGGATCGAGAACAGCGCGCGCGCCGGCCTCTCCATGTTCGACACGGCGCAGGTCAACCTGTCCAGCACGACGCTCGCCTGCGACTCCATCCCCCTCGACGGCGAGGACCGGTCCGCCTTCACGAACGGCGGCAGCCTCGTGTGCTCCTGCGCCGGCTCGACGACTGGATGCCAGGTGCTCACCAGCAACCTTCAGCCGCCCCAGCCCATCGCCCCAACCGCTCCTTGAGCCGCGCGCCCGCCCCCTCAAAGCACCAGCACCCACACGTCGTAGAGCGCGTGCGTCCACACCGCCGCCGCGAACCCGCGCGTCGCGTACACGAGCGTCAGCATGAGCCCCAGCACCATCCGCGCGACGAACGACTTCATCTCGAACGGGTCGCCCAGCGCGCCCAGGTAGTGCATCCCGCTGAAGCCCGCCGCGCAGACCAGCGCCCACACCACCATCACCGCGATCGACTTGACCGACAGCCGCGGCGCTCCGCCGATGAGCCCGACCCTCTGCCGCGCGAAGAGCCACACGAGCACCTTCGCCCCGAGGCCGAAGAGCACCGCCCGGAACGCCAGCTCCTCGTAGAACCCGGCGCCGAGCGACATCACGAGCCCCGTGAACGGCCCCTCGGCGGCGACGGCCCCCGCCGGCGGCCCCGCGAAGAGCTTGCCGACGATCCACGACGTCGCCGCGCCCATGGCGATGGCGTACGCCGCGCCCTCGAGGACGATCTGCACGAGCTTCCGCGGGTGCAGCGTCTGCCCCCGGCCCAGCACGGCGAAGACGCCGCTCATCACCAGGCCGATGGAGGCGGTGAGGCCGAGGTAGAGGAGGCGGTCGCCGTGGGAGAGCTCGAGGAGGCGCACGGTGACGAGGTCCGTCGCGTTGCGCACGTCGAGGAAGACGACGCCGAGCTGGTAGACGAGGAAGACCGGCAGCGTGAGCGCCAGCTCCCCCCAGGCGCCGGGCTTGGCGGCGAGGCCCTCGTGCTCGGTCGCGGCGCGCATCGCGGTGGTCCCCACGATGCGCGAGCGTCGGACGTCGGTCCAGTATTCCGTCCTTCAGCCGCGCCGCTTCTTCGCGGCCCGCTTCTGGACGCCCGCCAGCTTGGCCTTCACGGTCTTCGGCCCGGGCTTCTTCGGCGTCTTCCACCCGAAGTCCGGGTAGCCGTCGGGGCCGAGCTCCATCATCACGGCGTTCTTCACGTGGACCGTCATCGCCTGCATGGGCTTGCGCAGACGTCGCTCCTCGAAGAGCGCCTGCTGGTAGGCGCTCCAGGCCTGGCGGACGCGCTCGATGGCCGCGAGCTGCGCCTCGTAGAGCGCGACGAGGGCGTCCGGCGTGAGCTTTCTCCCGCCGAGCGGGATGACCGGCATGTGCATGAGACGCCTGCGCACGCCCTTGATGACGTCGTTCGCCGTCGTGACCTTCTCGAGCCTGGCCTGCACGGGCATGGAATTCGACGGTAACGCGTTCCCGTCGATCTCCAAGGCCCAAGTCCGCGTCATGAGGGCCCCGGAGCTCGCGGGGAGCGCGCTCCCGACGAACTCCAGGCGCCTGACGAGCCTCGCGACGCCCCTGGAATTCGACGGGAGCCCCCTCCCGGGCATCTCGTCGACCCTCGACCGCGGGTCGCGTGCCCTGGAGATCCCCGGGAGCCCGCTCCCGACGAACTACTGAGCCCCGGGCCTCAGCTGGTACACGATGGCGACGACGACGATCCCCCAGACGACGAGGTTCAGCACGAAGGGGACGTCCCTCAGCATGTCCTGCGTGGGCGACTCGGCCTTGAGGCCGCGCCCCGCCTTGCCGTTGACGATCTGCAGGAAGCGGACGATGCCGAACGCGACGCTGGGGGCCGTGAGCCAGAGGTAGTTCGTGTTGAAGAAGGCGCGGGTGACCGGGTCGAGCGTGTAGGCGACGTAGGTGGCCGCGGTGGCGCTGCCCGTGAGGGCCATGGCCCAGTTGAGCGACGCCGGGGTGTACGCCTCCAGCGCGGTCCTCTGCTTGCCCGCGTTCGCGAGGGCGAGCTCCTGCCGGCGCTTGCCGAAGCCGAGGAAGAGGGCGAGGAGCGCGGTGCAGGCGATCATGTACCCGGAGACGTGGACGTCGGTCGCGATGCCGCCGGCGAGCACGCGCAGCACGAAGCCGAAGGAGATGAGCCCCACGTCGAGGAAGGCGACCTTCTTCAGCTTGAACGTGTAGGCGAGGTTCTCCGCGAAGTAGACGCCGGCGACGACCGCCAGCGCGGGGGCGATGAGGTACGACATGCCGAGCGAGAACACGACCAGCGCGAGGGCCACCACCCGGGCGATGCTCTCGGGCACGGCCCCGCTGGCGATGGGCCGAAAGCGCTTCACCGGATGCAGCCGGTCGGCGGCGACGTCGGCGATGTCGTTGATCGTGTAGATGGAGCCCGCGAGGAGGCAGAAGACCGCCGTGGCGGCGAACGCCCGGCCGGTGACGGTGAGGTTCAGCGCCGTGCCGACGCTCGTGTGAACGAAGACGTCCTTGTGGAAGAACATGGGGGCGAGGACGAAGAGGTTCTTCACCCACTGGTGGGGCCGCAGCGTCTTGATGAGCCCGCGCATGAGCCCTCCCCGGCCCGTGCTGGCGACCGCCTGAAGCGAGGCGCTGGCGTCGGCGCCTGCGGTCACGGCCGGCGTCGAGGTCACCTCAGGCGTCATCTGGTGCCCCGGCTGCATCTGATCGACCTTCGGGAGAACGTGCCGTGTGATTCACACGGCCTGATCGACCGCGACCGGACAAATAGCGCGGATAGGCCCCTCTGCCACCAAAAGCGTCTCGTTCCATGGTGTCTCGATGACGGCACCGCCGCGCTTGACCCTGGCCGCCCGTCCTACGACAACAGCGCCCGTGAATCTGCTTTTCCCACCCTCGCGGGCGCTCGCCGCCCTCGTCGCGTTCGTCGCCCTGGCCACGCCTGTCGCCAGTGCCAACGCCGATGTCGCCGACAGGCTTCCCCACCTCGCGAAGCTCCACGCCGACGTGTCGGCCGCCCGGGGCCCGATGGCGTACGTGGCGCTGCGGAAGGTCTGGGCCGAGTGGGATCGGGGCGACCCGGCCGAGGTGGAGGAGGTGCTCCACGAGGTCGCGGTCGACGCCGGGGAGCCCGCGCCCATCCGCACGTACGCGGCGCTCCTCGAGGCCTACGCGCGTCGCCGCCGCGGGGACCTCGACGGCGCGAAGAACCGCATCGCGCGCCTCGGCTTCGTGGGGAGGTGGATGCTCGTCGGGCCGTTCGACAACGACGGCAAGGTGGGGCTCGGCGCCGCCTACGAGCCGGAGAAGGACCTCGAGCTGCCGCTCGACCTCGTGCGCGACTACGACGGCAAGGACCACAAGCCGGTGCGCTGGCGCATGGTGCCGGTCGTCTCCCCGTACGGGTGGACGGACTTCGGCGTGTTCGTGCGCCCCGCCGAGCAGACGTGCAACTACGTGACGACGTTCGTCCGCGACCCGCACCTGAAGGACAGGGCGACGCGCGTCGTCTCCGTGTGGGCCGGCGCGACGGGGGCGATGCGCGTCTTCTGGAACGGCGCGGAGATCCTGCGGGACGACAAGTACCGGGAGCTCGACTCCGACCGCTCCGCGGCGACGGCGAGCCTGCGCGCCGGGTGGAACCGGCTGACGGCGAAGGTGTGCGGCGACGAGCGGGCGCCGATGCTCTCGCTGCGCGTGGCGGCGGCCGACGGCGCGCCGGACGCGGGGCTCGAGGTCGATCCGGACCCGAAGCACTCGACGCGGCAGGGCGGAGCCGTGCTGGCGCTGGGCAAGGGCGTCGTGGAGCGTACCGACGGCGTCGAGGGGCCGGCGCAGGCCTTCGAGAAGCTCGCGAGGACGGGCGATGCGGCGACGCTCGAGGCGTTCGCGCGCTACCTCGGGGCGACGGGGTCGGACGATCCGACGGAGCACCGCGCGAGAGAGCTGGCGAGGAAGGCCGCCGAGCGGGCGCCGACCATCGAGCGGCTGCTGCTGGCGGGCGAGCTGACCGAGAGCCGCAACCAGCGGGCCGACTGGATCGCGAAGGCCGAGGCCCTGGGCGCCCACGGGCGCGCGACGCCGGAGCAGGGCATCGAGCTACTCCTCGCCCGCGCGGCCTACGCGCGTACGGGCGTGAACTGGCGCGACGCCGTCCCCGTGTACGAGCACGTGCTGGAGCTGGATCCGCAGAACGTGGCGGCGACGCTGGCGAAGGTGGAGCTGTACGAGGAGGCCGGGCTGCACGACACGGCCCTCGCGCTCCTGCAGCGCGCGCTCGAGCGGCACCCGCGGAGCGTGGCGTTCCTGCGGGCGACCGTCGCGGCGCTGCGCGACCAGGGCCGCGAGACGGAGGCCGGCGAGCTGGCCGAGCGCTACGCCGCCGTGCGCTTCGACGACCCCGCCTTCGCGCGGGCGCGCATCGAGCTGGCGGTGGCGCGTCGCGACGGGGCGACGGCGGCGCGCTGGGTGGACCGGCTGGTGGCGACCAACCCGGACAGCGCGGGCGCCCTGCAGACGGCGGCGCAGACGTGGATGCGGCTCGGCGAGAGGGCGCGCGCGATCGCGTCGTACCGGGCGGCGCTCGACCTCGCGCCCGAGGACACGGACGTGATGCGCGAGCTGGCGACGCTCTACGCCCTCGGGGGCGAGCGCGACGAGCAGCTGCGCCTCCTGAAGCGCGTGCTGGAGCTGTCGCCCCAGGCGAAGGACGTGCGCGAGCAGGTGGCGCACATCGAGCCGGCGAAGCCGAAGCCCGACGAGCAGTACGCGCGGCCCGCGAGCGAGTTCCTGGCGAAGCGCGGGGCGCCGGGGGCGGGGCAGGCCCGGCGGTCGCTGGTCGATCTGCAGGTGACGTCGGTGTTCGCCAACGGGCTGGCGAGCCGCTTCCACCAGGTGGTCTACCAGCCGCTGACCGACGCGGCGGCCGCGGCCTCGCGGGAGTACGCGTTCGTCTACGAGACGGACAGCGAGACGGTGCAGATCCGCGCCGCCCGCGTGTACCGGAAGGACGGGGCTGTGGACGAGGCCATCGAGAGCGGCGCCGGGGCGATGGCCGACGACCCGTCGATGGCGATGTACACGAGCGCGCGCAGCTACTACGTGCACTTCCCGCGCCTCGAGCCGGGGGACGTCGTCGAGCTGCAGTACCGCGTGGAGGACGTGGCGCAGCGGAACGCGTTCGCGGACTACTTCGGCGAGGTCGTCTACCTGCAGAGCGCCGAGCCCGTGGCGCGGAGCGAGTACGTGCTCCTGACGCCGAAGTCGCGGACGCTGCACTTCAACGAGCCGCACGTCCCGGGCCTGAAGCAGACGGTGGAGGAGCGCGGCGACGAGCGGATCTACCACTTCGTCGCGACGGACGTGCCCGCCGTCCAGCAGGAGGCGCTGCAGCCGCCGTGGACGGAGGTGCTCGGCCACGTGCACGTGTCGACCTACAAGTCGTGGGAGGAGATGGGCCGCTGGTACTGGGGCCTCATCAAGGACCAGCTGGTCCCCGACGACGAGGTGCGCCGCCGCGCCGAGGCGCTGACGAAGGGCCTGAAGGACGACCGCGCGAGAGTGCGAGCCATCTACGACTACGTCGTGCAGAAGACGCGGTACGTCGCGCTGGAGTTCGGCATCCACGGCTTCAAGCCGTACCGGTGCGCGCAGATCTTCGCCCGCGGCTTCGGGGACTGCAAAGACAAGGCGACGCTCATCGTGACGATGCTCAACGCGCTGGGCATCAAGGCGACGCCGGTCGTCGTCCGCACGGGGAACAAGGGCGACCTCGAGGCGCACGCGGACCTCGCCCACCAGGAGCCGGCGAGCCTCGCGCCGTTCGACCACATGATCGCGTACGTGCCGTCGATGGACCTCTACCTCGACGGCACCGCCGAATACACCGGCTCGACGGAGCTCCCGGGGATGGACCGCGGAGCCATGGCGCTGCAGGTGAACGAGGGGAACGCCAGGCTCGTGCGCCTGCCCGACCCCCCTGCCGCCGACAGCGTGAGCGTCCACCGCGTGGAGGCGACGCTCGCCGCTGACGGCAGCGCGCAGCTCGACTGGCGGGCCGACGTGAGCGGCTACGAGGCGAGCGAGTGGCGCGTGCGCTTCCACGCCGACGCGACGAGGAAGACGCGCGTGCAGCAGATGATCGCGGGCCTGCTCCCGGGCAGCGAGGTGACGGGCGTGGAGCCGGGCAACCTGGAGGACGTCGAGCAGAAGGTGGCGATGCGGATGCGCGGCAAAGCGCCGCAGTTCGCGCGCGCGGAGGGGGACTCGCTGGTGGTGCCGCTCGGGCGCAAGGAGCACATGGTGAGGGACTACGCGCCGCTCGCGTCGCGCAAGCTGGACATCCGCCTCTACGCGCAGTGGACGCAGGAGGACGACTGGACGGTGCGCCTGCCGCCCGGCGCGAAGGTGAAGAGCACGACCCAGGCGTCGAAGGGGTCGAGCCCGTTCGGGACGTACGACGTGACGGCGGAGTCGAGCGCCGGCGTGCTGCGCGTGAAGACCACGGTGACGCTGACGAAGACGCGCATCGAAGCGAGCGAGTACCCGACGTTCCGCGCGTGGTGCGAAGAGGTCGACCGCGCGCTCGGACAGCGCGCCACGGTGAGCGTCAAGTGAGGGCGGTACGCAACCCCACCTCCCCGGCCCCCCGCCCCGCAAGCAGGGCGGGGGGAGCGTGCACCGCGGTCGTCGCTCTCGCGATGCTCGGCGCGTGCGGCGGCGGCATGCCCCGCAGCGCGGCGGCGCCGTCCCTCGCGGACCTGCGGGCGAGCGCGCGCGGCTCGGGCGACGGCGAGGAGGTCGGGCGGTGGGCGCTCGCCGAGATGCTGGCCCCGGGGGGAACGGCGGAGCAGGCGCACGCGGCGAGGCAGCGGCTCAACGAGGTGGCGCACCAGGGCATGTGGGCGGGTCTGGCGCGCGCGACGGCGGACGAGGTGCACGGCGATCCCGCGTCGGCGGCGGAGAGCTACCTGGCGTCGCTGCGCGCCACGGTGTCGAGCACCGACGAGCGCGCGCCGCTGGTGGGCTGGTACGCCGTGCGGCACCTCCTCGGCCTGCGGGCGTCGGTGACGGACCTCTACACGCAGCACCGCGACGCGCTCGAGGCCATCCTCGCGCGCCCGGGGCACGCCGGCTGGCGCGCGGTGGCCGAGCTGGAGGACTGGCGCGCGGTCGAGGTCTACGACCGCGCCGAGAGGACCGGCGGCGCGTACGACGCCGAGGTGGTGCAGCGCATGGGCTGCGCGCGAGGGGTGCGCCTCGCGGGGCCCTTCGGGCACGGGGGGGCGCCGGACAGGCTCCGCTCGTTCCCGGCGGAGGCGCGCACGCCCTGGCCGGTGGCGTGGGCGCCGGACCCGATGCGCGGGAGCGTCCCGCACATCCTGACGACGACGCAGACGCGCTGCCTCGCCGTGGCCGACGAGCAGGTGGCCGACGGGGTGTTCTACGCGGAGGCCTTCTTCCGGACCCGCGGCGAGCGGGAGCTGGTGGTGGCGGTCCAGGGCGCCGTCGAGGTCTGGGTGGACGACGCGAAGGTCCTCGCGCGCGGCGTGGACGACTGGGGATCGTGGCAGCGCTTCGGCGCGCAGATCGCCGTGGGGGACGGGCGGCACCGCGTGCTCGCGCGCGTGCTGACGCCGGCGGCGAGCGTGCGCCTGCTGAACCCCGACGGGACGCCCGCGGGCGTCGAGACGGACGGCGATCCCCGGGCGCCGTACAGCATCGAGCCGCCGCAGATGCTCGCCGACCCGAACCCCATCGACGGCATCGTGCGCGCGGCCGCCAAGGGCAACGCGTCGCTCGCCGGCTCCCCGGTCGACGCGACGCTGGCCGCCTACGCGGCGCACGCCGAGCAGCTCGACGACGTGGCGTCAGCCCTCATCGCGCCCCTGGTCGAGCCGCAGGACGCCGCGGCCGTCGCGCTGCAGATGGCGTCGGCCTTCGTGGGGGAGGACCCGGCGTACCCGCAGGACGCGCGCGAGCCGAGGGCGCGCGCCCTGCGTGCGAGGGCGCTGGCGCGCGATCCGCGGCTGTGGCGCGCCCGCCTGATGGCGACGCTCGACGACGCCGAGCAGCACGGGCTGGCCGAGGCGGTCGAGCCTCTGCGCAAGCTGGCCGACGACGTCCCTTCGGAGCCGGAGGTGCTCGAGCAGCTGGCGCGCGTCTACGGCAAGCTCGGCTGGCGCGGTGACCAGGAGCACGCGCTGGCGAGCCTGGCGCAGCGCTTCCCGGACGACGTGGGCGCCCTCCACGGCTACCTCGAGGCGCTCGACGAGGACGGGCCGGCGTCGGAGGCGGACAAGGTCGCCGCACGCATCAAGAAGCTCGACCCCGACGCCGAGGTCGACTTCGAGCGCGCCCTGGCGCGACGCGACTACAAGGCCGCCATCGCCGAGCTCGATCGCCTGAAGAAGCGGCGGCCCGACCGGACCGAGATCGCGACACGCATCGCGGACGTCCTGGCGCGCTCGGGGGATCCGAGCGCGGCGGCGGCCGAGGTGGAGAAGGCGCTGAAGAAGCACCCCCTCGACGCGCAGGCGCGCTTCCGTCTGGCGGACGGCGCCTACGCCCGTGGGGACACCGGGGCGCTCCGGAGGGCGCTCGCCTCGGCGCTGCAGGCGGGCGCGGCGACCGACGAGCTGCGCGCGGCCATCGATCTCCTCGAGGGAGCCACGGATCTCGAGCCGTACCGCAAGGACGGCAAGGCCGTGGTGCGCGAGTACCAGGCCTGGGAGAAGGCCGGGCACCACATGGACGGCACGGCGGCGCGCGTGCTCGACTACGCGGCCACGTGGGCGCACGACGACGGCTCGAGCGAGATGCTCGAGCACGAGATCCAGAAGATCCAGTCGCAGGAGGCCATCAACTCGGAGTCGGAGATGCAGCCGCCGACGGGCCTCGTGCTGCACCTCCGCGTCATCAAGCCGGACGGACGCGTGCTGGAGCCGGAGCCGGTCGCGGGCAAGCCGACGCTGACGCTCCCCCACCTGGAGGTGGGCGACTACGTCGAGATGGAGCACATCACGCCGGAGGCGGGCGACGGGGCGAAGGGGCGGCAGTACCACAGCCCGCACTGGTTCTTCCGCGAGGCCGACAAGGGCTACTGGCGCAGCGAGTTCGTCGTGGTGACGCCCGCGGCGCGCGAGCTCGAGGTCGAGACGCGCGGCAACGTGCCGCCCCCCTCGACGAAGACCGTCGGCACGTTCGTCGAGCGCCGCTGGCGCGTGGACCTCAGCCCGCCGGCGGAGCCGGAGCCGGAGAGCCCGCCGATCACGGAGTTTCTGCCGAGCGTACGCGTGGGGTGGGGCATCTCGCTCGACGCGACGCTGGCGCACCTGGTCGACCTCGCGGGCGACGAGACGCCGCTCGATCCACGCCTCCGGGCGAAGGCGCTCGACGCCGTGCGAGGCCTCCCGGAGACCGCCATCGACGATCGCGCGCGCCGCGTCTACCGCTGGGTGCTCGAGCACGTGCAGGATGGCAAGGAGACGGACGGACGGCGCGTGGTCACGGGGGCGACGGGCTCGCGGCAGGCGGCGTTCCGCTACATGCTGCGGCTCCTCGGCATCCCGAGCGAGCTCGCTCTGGTGAAGAACCGGCTGGCGACGCCGCCGCTCGGCAAGATGAGCGAGGTCGAGGAGTACGACGCGCTGGTGATGCGCGTCCCGACGGACAAGGGCGTCCGCTGGATGATGGTGCGGGACAAGTTCGCGCCCTACGGGTACATCCCCGCGGAGCTGCGCGAGCAGCCGGCCATCGTGCTGGTGGCTGACATGCCGCGCGACGTGGTGCACGCGCGCGGGGCGCCGGACGACGACGTCGTCTACGAGGGGCGCGCGGACGTGCGCGAGGACGGCTCGGCGGTCCTGGACCTCACGCTGACCTTCAGCGGCAACCGAGCCATCGCGTGGCGGAACGCGCTCGCGCAGATCCCGCAGGCGAAGCTCTTCGACTTCGTGGAGCACGAGATCGTGGCTCCGTCGTTCGACGGCGGTCACGTGCGGGACCTGAAGGTCGAGGGCGCGGACGCGCTCGACCAGCCGCTCGTGATGCACGCGCGCATCGAGGTACCGGAGCTGGCGAAGATGGTGCATGCCGGGCTCGCGTTGCGCCCCCCTTTCGCGCCGAACCTCGCGCAGCTCGCGGCGCTACCGTCGCGTCACACACCGCTGCTGCGGCGAACGGCGTGGCGGGCCGAGGTGCGGCTCCACGTGGTCCTCCCGGACGCGATGAAGATGCCGGCCGAGATGGCGCACGGCACGGTCGCAGACGGGGACGCGTCGGTCGTCGTGAAGGACACGGTGAACGGGCACGCGATCGACTTCGACCGGACCATCGTGCTGCCGGCGGGACGGGTGCAGCCGGGCGAAGAGTACGCGGCGTGGCAGAAGTTCGTGCGCGACGCGGACGCGCTCATCGCGCGCGACGTCCTCGTCGGCAACAAGTAGAGGCGTCTGGCCGACCTTCGGGAGGCCGTGCCGTGTGATTCGCACGGCCTAGCGCGGGGGCGGCGACTTCGACAGGTCCGTGAAGACCCCGCCGGCCTTGGTGTCGGCGATGCGCTGCCGGACGACGGCGTAGGCCTTGTCCTGCTTCTGCATGCTGTCGATGGCCTGCTGGCGCGACTGCCCGCTGCCCGGGAAAGCGCCGGCGTTGGGGAACTTGGTCGCCCAGTCGAGGTAGACCTGCCAGGCCGCCTTGGCCTCGTCCCATTTCTTCTGGCGCTCCTTCAGGTCAGCGAGGACGAAGAGCACGCGCGCGCGCAGCGCCGGTTCCTTGTCGGTCGCCGCGAGCGACGCGCGGTTCCACGCGGCCTCGGCCTCGATGAGGTTGCCGCCGGCGAGCTGCGCCTCGCCGAGGAAGTAGTGGCCGAGGGCGTTGTTGGGGTCGAGCTCGATGGCCTTCTGGTACGCGGCGATGGCCGCCACGAAGTCGCGCGCGGCGTACTTCGTGTTGCCGTCCTTGCACGCCTCGCGGTACTTCGCGCCCCCGCCGGAGGACTCGGCGGACTCGGCGGCCGGCTTCTTCTTGCCTTCGGCGAGCGCAGGCGCCCCCGCCAGGCCGAGGGCCGGGAGGAGAAGGAACGCCGGAACGAGGCGAGCGAGGCGGCTCCGCAGCATCGACTCCCAGCCTAGCAGACGCGGCCCCTCTTGCGGCAAGGCGTCCTCCGGTGCCAGAAGGGCCCCATGGCGCTGCCGCGGACGCTCGAGCCCGAAGTGATGGACTCCGAGGAGGAGGCCCGCGACTACGACGCGATGGACCACACGCAGGTGAACTCGCGCTTCTGCGACGACCTGCTGGCGACCGGCGCGCGGCCGGCGCGCGTGCTCGACGTCGGCACCGGGACGGCGCTCATTCCCATCGAGCTGTGCCGGCGCGACGCGCGGGTCGAGGTGGACGCCATCGATCTCGCGAGCCACATGCTCGCGCTGGCGGAGCGCAACGTGGCGCGCGCGCACCTCGGTCACCGCATCCGCGTCGCCCGGATCGACGCGAAGGCGACGCCGTGGGGTGACGGTGTGTTCGACGCCGTGATGTCGAACAGCATCGTCCATCACATCCCGGAGCCGCGGCACGTCCTGGCCGAGGTGTGGCGCCTGGTGCGCCCGGGCGGCGTGCTGTTCGTCCGCGATCTGGAGCGACCAGCGGACGGGTCGCGTGTCGCGAAGCTCGTGAGCACGTACGCGCCCATCCCCGACGCTCCGCTGGACGACCTTCGGGAGTCCGTGCCGTGTGATTCACACGGTCCGGAGGTGCGCCCGATGCACGAGCGGCAGCGGGCGCTGTTCGAGGCCTCCCTGCTCGCGGCCCTCACGGTGGACGAAGTGCGCGCCCTGGTCACTCCCCTCGGCATCCCTGGCGACTCGGTCCATTCGACGAGCGACCGTCACTGGACCCTCGTGTGCGTGAAGCCGTGAGCTCCTCCGCCCACGCGAAGCCCTTCCCGTGGCATGCGCTGGAGCGGACGACCCGCGCGGACGCAGACGCGCTCCACGATGTCCTGCGCTGGGCCGCCGCGCACGCCGACCTGCCGCGGCTGGCGTCGGTCTTCGCCGAGCTGCTAGACGCCGAGGTGGAGGTGCTGTTGCAGCGCGCGCAACCGGTGACGGCCGCGCGGGGGATCCCGGGCGGCGCGGCCGTCCTCGTGGCCCGCGCGGACGCGCCCCAGCTGGAGCACGCGATGCTGGTCGAGGCCGACATCGCGCTGGTCGCGACGGCGGTCGCTCGGGTGGCCAAGCGCAAGCCGCCGGCCGTGCTGGAAGCGGGGACGTCGGCCTCGGCTCAGGCGGCCGGGGGGTTGGCTGCGATTGTCGTGGCCGCGCTCCGGCGCGCACACCGGGGCCTGGCGATGCGTGCCCTGTCGGCGGGCCCCGCGGAAGCGCTGGAGGCGGACATGGCCCGGCTGGGCCAGGAGCTCCTGGCGGTGACGCTCACCGTGCTCGTTGCGCACGACGCCCACGAGGCGCGCATCGTCGTACCCCGAAGCGCCGTGCTGGCGGCCGCGCGGCGCCCGTGGAACGCGGCGGCGCTCGCAGCCCTCGGGGCGATGCCGGTCTCGATCCCGGTCGTGGGCCACGCTCTGCGGGCGACCGCGACCGACGTCGCATCCCTCGAGCCTGGTGACGCGTTGATGCTCGAAGGCTGGCCGCTCACCCGCACGGGTCGGCACGGGCTGGCGGGCCCTGTAAGGCTGGCGGCACCCGCCGGCGGGATGGGCGTGGCCGCGGACCTCCACGAGGACGGCCGCGTCGTGCTACGTGGCGAGGTCGTGCCGCTCGACGCGGCGGAGGCGGAGATGGGCGAAACGATCGAGACGGGCGGTCTGATCGAGGCCATCGGCGAGGTGCCGGTCGTCGTGAGGGTGGAGATCGGCGAGGCGCGGATGCCGGCCCGCGAGTGGGCCGCCCTGACACGAGGCGATGTGGTGACCCTCGGGCGGCGCGTGGGCGAGGCGGTGGTGCTCCGCGTCGGCGGCGTCCCCGTCGCTCGCGGTGACCTCGTGGAGGTCGACGGTCAGGTCGGCGTGCGCATCGTCGAGCGTCTCGGCGACGACGTGGCCAAGCGATGAGGTGCCCGATGGCTGGCCTGCTGCTGCTCTCCAGCGTGATCGCGTGCGACAAGCCGTCGGCCGACGCGACGCAACCTCCTTTGTCGACGTCGGCGGCCGTTGCGTCGAGCTCCGCGCGCACGGCCGCGAGCACGTCCCCCGCGCCCGTGAGCCCCGCCGCCGCACAGTCCTGGCGCGGAACCTACAAGAGCGCCGCCTCGACGCTCACCGTTCCCCCGGACTACAAGAAGACGCACTGGTCCGACACGCAGACGACGGCGGGCATCGGCGACGGGCCACTCGCCCTGACCGTCGACGGAGCCAGTGGTCACGTGAGCGGCACGGTCGACGGCCCTCTCGGGCCCGCCACGGTGGACGGCGTCGTCACCGACGGCAAGCTCGCAGCGACCCTCCGCCGGAAGGATCCGAGCGATCAAGGGTTCACCGGCACACTCCTCGGGTCGATCGCGGGCGACCATCTCGAGGGGACAATGAACGTCACCCTCGGCCTGGCCAGCGCGCTGCGCACGGCGACGTTCACGCTGACGGCCGGAGCGGCACCCTGAATGTTCGCGCCGACGCGGTACCTGGACTGGGCGCGGAGGCTCTACGGTCAGGTGCGGTTCGACCTCGCGACGAGTGGAATACCGGGTGTCTCCGCGGCGGAGCTCGGCCTTCCCGATGGGCGGAGCCTGGACGACGCGACCGGCTGGCTGCGATTGCGCGAGGCGATCGGAGGGTACAACGACGTCCCGGCCGCGGAGGCCATCGCGGCGCTGGGGACGACGCATGCGCTCTGGCTCGCCTATGCCTCGTTGACTTCGCCGGGGGACGACGTGCTGGTCGAGGCCCCCGGATACGAGCCCCTCGCGCGCATCGCGGAGGGGGTCGGCGCACGCGTAGTGCACTTCGAGCGCCCGGCCCCCGAGCGCTTCGCGCTGGATCCTGACCGGATCGCGCGCGCCATGACGCCGCGGACGCGGGTCGTGGCGGTCAGCAACCTGCACAACCCGAGCGGTGTACGGGCCGACTCGGACTCGCTGCTGGCTGCAGCGCGCGTGGCGGAGTCGCACGGCGCCGTCCTGCTCGTCGACGAGGTCTACGCCCCGTTCGACGCGCTGGTCGACGACGGCGGCGTCTTTCGTGGGAGCGCGCGCCGGCTCGCGCCGAACGTCGTCGCCGTGTCGAGCCTGACCAAGTGCTACGGCCTCGGTGCGCAGCGCATGGGGTGGCTGCTAGGCCCGGTCGAGATCGTGGCGCGCGCGGAGGACGCGATGACCGCGAGCTGCGGAATGCTCCCGCTCGTCCATGCGCACCTCGCCCTGCAGGCGTTCGCGCGCATCGTGACGCTGGCGGGGGG
>Ga0209415_10002974_pt1 | contig 31676 bp, 34 predicted proteins | sample PeaSoiSIISIP2007_FD_187696 | JGI IMG/M metagenome (GOLD analysis project Ga0209415, IMG submission 187696) | Peat soil microbial communities from Weissenstadt, Germany - SII-SIP-2007 (SPAdes) (version 2) | ecosystem: Environmental > Terrestrial > Soil > Wetlands > Peat | place: Germany... | reverse complement strand
AGCAGGATCAATCTCTCATGACGAAAACAGTGCAGTCTGGTTTCATAGCGTTTTTGCTGGCCTGCTCCGTGATCGTGCCGGCAGGGGCCTCTGCCCAGGAGCAACGCCGCGAGCGCACTATTGACGAGGTCAAGGCGGAAGCCATTCATCGCGCCGAGGTCGGACAGTATCCGCTGATTGGTCTCGATCCTGCCGACGTCAAAGAAGCCTTCGAGAGCATTCACACCGCCGACAAAGATGAATGGGCGGCGGCGTTTATGCATGTGGGAGATCGCTACTACAACGAAGCGAAGTCGCTCGAAAAATCCGACCCGGCCAAGGCCAACGCCGACTACATCCGCGCCTGGCGTATTTATTCCTTCGGGCGCTGGCCGATTCCCGCATCGCCGAGCAAGCAGCGGTCGTATGAAAAAGCGATCGAAGCGTTTCTGGCACATGCGCGTTTTTTCGACACGCCGTTTGAAGTGGTGCACATTCCTTTCGAGGGCAAAGAAATCATCGGTTACCTGCGCCTGCCCAAAGATGCCAAAGGCCCGGTGCCCCTGGTGATCGCGGTCAACGGCCTCGACAGCCGCAAAGAAGACTTGACCGAAAGCTTCGGCGCGATTCTTCCTTTCGGCATCGCCGTCTTGGCGGTTGACGGGCCGGGCACCGGGCAGGCGCCGATTAAGGCCAGCGAGACTTCCGATCGCATGCTCACGCGCGTGATTGACTACGCGCAATCCCGTCCTGAGATTGACAAGAACCGCATCGCCTTCCACGGCGTGAGCTGGGGAGGGTACTGGGCCACGAAGATGGCCATTGTCGAGCATGCGCGGCTGCGTGGCGCAAGCGCGCAGTCGCCTATGATTGATAAATCCTTCACCAAAGATTTCCTGATGAATTCCCTCCTGGGCAATCGCGAATATCTCTTCGATCAAGTGCCAGCGCTGATGAACATCCTCGAAGGCGTGCATACGCTCGATGAGATGGGCGAGTATCTGCCGAAGATGTCGCTGGTGCGTCAGGGTCTGCTGGGCAAACCGATGGCGCCGATGCTTATCCTGGCCGGCGTACTCGATACGCAGGTTCCCATTGACGACGAATATTTGCTGCTGAGCAAAGGCAACACGCCGAAAGACGCGTGGATCAATCCCGCGGGCGGCCATCTCGGCCGCCAAGTCGGAGTGTGGCCTGATCCCAGAATCTTCAAAAGCGTAATCATCCCCTGGCTGGTGAAGACGCTGCAGGCCCCGGCCAACTAGCCCGGTTCATGATGCTCATGTGGGGACAGCCGCCTCGGCTGTCCCGCCCAAGCGAAGCGAGGGCGGCCGCGTTGATTCCACAATGCGGCCGCGGCCTTTAGAGAGGACGTAACCCTTTCGTAACCCTCCCAGGTGCACATTTTTCGTTGCACTTTAACACTCTTGAAATATCTTCCATATAACCTGTATTCAGGAGGCAGTCAGCCATGGGGACAACCCGCGTTGCCAAGTCTCTGCCGTTGCAGGTCGCCGCGGTCTGCTACCGCCGGCGAGGCACCGCGATTGAATTCCTCCTGGTCAACACCAACGGCGGGAACAAATGGACTTTCCCCAAAGGCTCGACCGACCCCAAGCTCTCGCACAGCCAGGCCGCCGAACGCGAAGCGGCCGAAGAAGCCGGCGCGCTGGGCACGATTGAGCCTCGGCACTTCCATCTCTACCTGCACTCGAAGGGTGTGTTCTGGCAGCCCGGCGGGGTTCAGGAATTCGTGGTGAAAGCCTTCCTGATGGAAGTCCACCAGATGCGCCGCCCCGACGAAGCCAACCGCAAGCCCACGTGGGTCAGTCCCGAAGAAGCCAAGCGCCGCCTGGCGAAGGGCCGCGAGGTCAAGTATCTGCACGAACTCGAAACCGTGATTGACCGCGCCCTCGAGCGCATCCAGTTTCACAACGAACTCTGGGGAGCCTACCCCGGAGCCCGCAACGCCCGCGTCGTAGCCTCGCCGAAAGATCCCATAGCCGCCCCAGTCTGGCCGTAAACGCGCTGGAACATGTAGTGACGGGGACATGTGGCGACGGCCGCCTCGGCCGTCCAAGCAAAGGCGAAGCCAAGCGCCCCAGGCAAGATCCTCTGCCGCCCTCACTGCGAGACCCTCCGAAGCTAAAGCAAATGGGATAGCGGACACAAATCCTCCGCCAGAATGGTATCCCAGACCATCGTCGGTTAACCGCGCCCGCTTTATGAGACGATAAAACCAACATGATCCAGCTTTCCGGCGCCGGAAAACGCTTCGGCCACAAACTGCTCTTCGAAAACGCAGACTGGCTGATCACGCCCCAGGACAGCGTCGGCCTGGTCGGCGCCAACGGCACCGGCAAGTCCACGATCATGAAGATCCTGGCCAGGCTCGACACACTTGACTACGGCGCGCTCACCACCGCCAAGGGGATTTCCGCCGGATACCTGCCGCAGGACGGCCTCACGCTCTCGGGGCGCACGGTCTTCGCCGAATGTATGTCGGTGTTCGACGACCTGCGTGCCATGGAGCAGGAACTCGAATCCCTGACCCACAGCATGGCCGAGCTCGATCATACGAGCGCCGAGTACGACGCTGTCGCCGACCGCTATCACCGCGTCGAGCACGAATTCCGCACCCGCGACGGGTACTCGATCGAAGCGGAAGTCGGCCGGGTCCTGATGGGTTTGGGTTTTACCAAAGAAGACTGGCAGCGCCAGACTGACGAATTTTCCGGCGGGTGGCAGATGCGGCTCGCCCTCGCCAAGCTGCTCCTGCAAAAGCCGAACCTGCTGCTGCTCGACGAGCCGACCAATCATCTCGATCTCGAGGCCCGCAACTGGCTGGAAGAATATCTGCAGCACTATCCGCATGCCTTCGTGCTGATCTCGCACGACCGCTACTTCCTCGACGTAACGGTCTCGAAGATCGCCGAAATCTGGAACAAGCGGCTGTGGTTCTACACCGGCAACTACGACAAGTTCCTGGCGCAGAAAACCCAGCGCAACGAGCAACTGCAGGCCGCCTACCGCAACCAGAAAGAACGAATCGAGCAGCTGGAAATCTTCATCAACCGCTTTCGCTACCAGGCGACCAAGGCCAAGCAGGTGCAGAGCCGCATCAAGGAACTGGAACGGATGGAGCGGATCGAAGTTCCGCCGGAAGAAAAGACGATTCACTTTTCGTTTCCGCAGCCGAAGACCAGCGGGCGCATCGTGGCTGAGTTCGAGGGCGTGGCCAAGGCGTATCCCGGGAGAAATGGTGGTGCGCCGAAGCAGGTCTTTCGCAACGTGAATTTCATGATCGAGCGCGGCGACCGCATCGCGCTGGTGGGCGTGAATGGAGCGGGCAAGTCCACGCTGATCAAACTGCTGGCCGGCGCCGAACCGCTCACGCAGGGCGAATTCCGCCTCGGCCACAACGTGCAGGCCGACTACTTCGCCCAGGATCAGTACAAGGAACTCAATCCCGATGCCCGCATTCTTGATGATCTTGGTGAAATCTCGCCGGGCTCGACCGAGACGCAGCTGCGCGGCCTGCTCGGCTGTTTTCTGTTTTCCGAAGATGAAGTCTTCAAGAAGATCGGCGTGCTCTCGGGCGGCGAACGCGGGCGCTACGCCTTGTTGCGCATGCTGCTGCATCCTGCCAGTTTTCTGCTGCTCGATGAGCCGACCAACCACCTCGACCTGCGCGCCAAAGATGTCCTGCTCAACGCGCTGATGGAGTACACCGGCACGGTCGTCTTCGTTTCGCACGACCGCTATTTCATAGACAAGCTGGCCACGCGCGTTTTCGAGGTCGGCGAGGGCAGAGTCGAAATCTTTCCGGGCAATTACGAAGACTATCTCTGGCGCAAGCAGGGAGGACAGCACGTCGCTCCGACGCTTGAAGATGTGCCCGGGATGAAATTGGAAGGCGAGGCAGCCCGCGCTCTCGCCTCCGGCGCGAAAAGCGTGCCCGCCTCACACCCCAGAAACGGAGATGGCAGCGGCCCTAAGCTTGCCTCCGCGGAAGCTCACAAAAAGCGCCTGAATCCGATCAAGCGCAAGCAACTGGAAGATCGCATCCAAGCACTGGAGGAAGAAATCAGCCGCGTCGAAGCAGAGATCGTCCACCTGGAGACGGCACTCCAGAACTTCGTCAGCGCAGAGGAAAGCCAGCGGCAAGCCCAGGAACTCGACCAGCACAAAACGAACCACGCTACACTCGTCGGGGAGTGGGAGGAATTATCCGAAGCGCTGCAGACGACTGAATGAACCGCAGGCCCTCCCGGCGTCGCTCCCCGCCCGTACACCATCTTCCGTAATCTCTCGCCTTTACTTACCGGTGTGCGATAGTCAGGTTGGCCAAGTGGCCAGCAACTGCCGCGGCCAACAATTCACAGCTTCCCGTTTCGAGCGGCATCAGCCAGGGGCGCGCCGCGCGGGAACTCAAGGAAGGTCGCATGCTTCAGTCGTCGGAGAACTCTTTCAACTCGAAGTCGGGTTCGCCCGCTTCCAACCCCAACGCCTATAACCAGGTTAAAACCGTCACCGCCCCGGTGGATCAGGCGACCATCGGCCGCACTTTGGTAATCAAAGGCGAGATCAGCGGTTCCGAAGCGCTCTACATTGACGGCCGCATCGAAGGCAAAATCATCATGCCCGACAGCCGCGTGACCGTCGGCCGCAACGGCAAAGTGGATGCCAGCATCCAGGCCCGCGAAGTGGTAATCATGGGCAAGGTGAACGGCAACATCGAGTGCAGCGATCGCGTAGATATTCGCAGTGAGGGCTCGGTCAGCGGAGAAATCTCGACCGTGCGCATCAGCGTCGAAGACGGCGCCGCGCTCAAGGGCGGAATCCAGGTTCGTAGCGAGCCCAAACCGAACCTGTCTCAGCCGCAGGCACAGTCGCAGCACAAACCAGCTGAGCCGCCCAAGGCGATGACCGCTCCGGTCGGCGCATAGTTCCACTCGTAGTTCGATGCAAAGTGCGACGGCTCTCGACGGCCGAATCAATCAGGGGCACGCTAAGCGTGCCCCTTGTTCTTTTGCGATGCATATGAGATGCGCCAGGCACCAGGTGGAAGAGCGGCCCTTCAGGGCCGCGTAAGCCAGAGACTACTTCAGGGCTTTAGCCCCTGCGGCCTTACTTCTTCTCGGCCTTCCGGAATTCCATCGCCGCCGAATTCATACAATACCGCAGCCCGGTCGGCGCCGGACCGCCCTCAAAAACGTGCCCCAGATGCGCGTCGCACTTCGCACAGCGCACCTCGGTCCGCACCATCCCATACTTCGAATCCCGATGCTCGGTCACGCCGCCGCCCTCCACCGGCTGGTTGAAGCTCGGCCAGCCAGTGCCGGAATTGAACTTCGTCTGCGAATCAAACAGCGGCGCCCCGCAGCAAACGCAGTGGTACATCCCGGTCTCGTGGTTGTTCCAGTACGCCCCAGTAAACGCGCATTCCGTACCGGCCTCGCGCGTCACATGATATTGCTCGGGCGTAAGCTGCTTCTTCCAGTCGGCTTCGGACTTGGTGATTCTCTCTGCAGTCTTTTCGACCATGATCCACTCCGTTCCAATCTCTTTTTTTTTGCAATGATTAGATGTTCCGTCTCCTGAAAAGTGACATGCCTGGCGAGTCCCGCCAAACACCAAGCGGGAGTATTACTTGCCGACGTTGTCCCCCGCTTTCCGATATTTCCCCCGGAAAAAAAGCAGCGGATCGCCCTCCCGCACCACCACGTCTTCCACTTCCGCAATGAAGATGGTGTGATCCCCCGCTTCCTGCGACGAGTGCAAACTGCATTCCAGATAAGCCAGCGCCCCGCGCAGCATCGGCGTGCCGTGTTTCGTCCGTTCGAACCGTGCGCCGGCCTCGGTCTCCGCGTGTTCGTGGCTTCGGTCCGTGCGCGCATAATATTCCGAAATCGCCCGCTGGCCGGCGCTCAGCACGTTGATGCCGAAGCGCTTTTTGGCGTGCAGGTGGGCGTGCGTGCGCGTCTTGTGGTCCACGCAAACCAGCACCAGCGGCGGATCGAGCGACACCGACGCGAACGCATTCGCCGTCATGCCGTGCACTTCGCCGTCGAGGTCCACCGTAATGATGGTCACGCCGGTGGCAAAAGATCCCATCGCCTTGCGAAATTCGGAAGGATTCAGAGCCATATCCATGTAGGGGCGGACGCATTCGTCCGCCCAGAAAGCGAAGCGAGCGCGCCGCGAACCAGCCAGCCGAAGCACCGCACCCCGGACGAATGCGTCCGGGGCTGCAAAATCGTCCGGGGCTACACGCAACCGCCTACATTACCACGCCCCACCGTTGTATCATTCGATGCAGCCGTGACCCTGGCCGCCATCACGCCCGTCCCGCTGACTTCGTGCGCCACGCTGCTCGCAGAGATCCGCCCAGGTGAGCCCATCTCGCGCGCCGCCGCCCTGGCCCTGATCCGCTGCTCCGACGATGATCTCCCCGCGCTGCTGGCCGCCGCCCGCGCCGCCAAAGAGCGCTTCAAGCCTGGAGTCATCACCTATTCCCGCAAAGTCTTCCTCCCGTTGACCAATCTCTGCCGCGACTACTGCGGATACTGCACCTTCCGCCGCGATCCCGGCGAAGCCGGCGCGCACACGATGACCCCCGATGAAGTTCTGGCAGTCGCCCGCGCCGGAGAAAAACTCGGCTGTACCGAAGCCCTCTTCAGCCTCGGCGACAAGCCCGAGTTGCTATTCCCGGAGATGCGCGAGACGCTTCGCCATCTCGGCTATAAATCCACTCTGCACTATCTCGAAGCCATGTGCGAACTCGTGCTGCGCGAAACCAGCCTGCTGCCGCACCCCAATCCAGGCCTGCTCAGCGCGGAGTGGATTGCCCGTCTCGCCGAAGTTTCCCCGAGCATGGGCCTGATGCTCGAAACCACCAACCCGGCCCTCGCACCCAGCGCAGCCCACGACAACGCTCCAGACAAAGTCCCGGCCAAACGCCTGCGCACCATCGAAGATGCAGGCCGGCAGCACGTTCCCTTTACTACGGGTGTTCTCATCGGCATTGGCGAGTTGCTCGAAGACCGCGTGGAGACCCTGCTCGCAATCCGTGAGTTGCATGAGCGCTACCGCCACATCCAGGAAGTGATCGTGCAGAACTTCCGCGCCAAGCCCGCCATCCCCATGGCCACCTGGACCGAACCCGGCCTTGGCGAGATGCTGCGCGCCGTGGCAGTAGCTCGCTTGTTACTCCCCGGCATGAATATTCAGGCTCCGCCCAATCTCTCCGCGCCTTACTATGATGAGTTGGCCGATGCCGGCATCAACGATTGGGGAGGAGTTTCTCCACTGACCCCGGATTACATCAATCCTGAAAAGCCCTGGCCGCATCTGGAAGAGCTTCGTCTGCGCACTGAGGCTCGGGGATTCACCCTGCGCCAGCGCCTGCCCGTGTATCCCGAATTTCTTCCTGGCGTTGTGGCCCGCCCCGGACTCTTGTCCGAAAAGCTGCGCGCCGCAGCCGGCGATGACGGCCTCGCCAAAGTCCAGGCCGTGAGGACTGCATGATCTGCGTGCTCAGCGGCGGCACCGGCGGCGCCAAATTTATTGACGGCCTGCGCACGGCCATGCCCGCCGAGGACATCACCATCGTCGTGAACACCGGCGATGACCTGCTGTGGTGGGGTCTCTATGTTTCGCCCGACATTGATTCGATCACCTATGTGCTTTCCGGCATGCTGAGCCGCGAGCGCGGATGGGGTGTGAAAGGCGATACGTTCCTCTGCCTGCAGGCCATGGGACAACTCGGCGAACCCACCTGGTTTCATGCCGGTGACCGCGACCTGGCCGTCCACATTTTGCGCTCGCGCCTGCTCGCCGAGGGCAAGACGCTTGCCGAGGCTACCGCCGCCATCTGCGAGAAGTTAGGGGTGAAGGCGCGCATTCTGCCCATGAGCAACTCGCGCGTCGAAACCCGTGTGGATACGCCGGTCGGCGAATTGAGTTTCGAAGAATATTTCGTGCAGCGCTGGTATCAGGACCCGGTGAAATCCGTGCGCTTTGCCGGAGCCTCCGACGCCGAGCCTGCTCCCGGCGTGGTGGAGGCCATCATCTCCGCCGACGCGGTTCTGATCGCGCCCAGCAATCCGGTCACCAGCATTGGCCCCATCCTAGCTGTGCCCGGGATTCGCGATGCCCTGCTGCGCGCCCGCGGGAAGATCGCCGCCATTAGCCCGATCGTAGGCAGCGCCGCCGTGGCCGGTCCGGCCGGAATTCTCATGGCCGCGCAGGGACTGCCCTGCTCGATTGCCGGAGTGGCCGAAGCCTACGAAGACTTCCTCGACGTGCTCATTTGCGACACCCGCGACGCCCGCGCCGCCGACGCCCTGCGCCAGAAGGGCCTGCGCGTGCAGTGCACCCAGACCATCATGCGCAGCGCCGAAGACAAGGCGTCGCTGGCGCAGGAAACGCTTGCCATGGCCGTTGGGGGCACGCTCAAGGGAGCATCGCTCGCCGGCACTCCGTTCCGGCGTCTGGACCCGCTATAGACAGGCTGGTTGTGACAGAACCCACCGTGATCCTCATTCCGGTCAAGAATCTTTCGTCGGCCAAGCAGCGGCTGGCCGCAGTCCTCGACCAACCCTCGCGCACCGCCTTGGCCCAGGCCATGCTGGCCGATGTGCTTTCGGCGCTGCGTGAGTGGAAGAATCGCCCCGCCGTTGCTGTGGTCACGAGTGATTCCTACGCGGTTGCGCTGGCCGGGAAATATGGCTTCGAAATTATTCCAGATCCCGAAAATCCCGGAGAAACCGGCGCCATTGAGATGGCGACCCGCATCTGCGTGGAACGCGGAGAAACGAGCACGCTGGTCATTCCCGCCGACATTCCCTTGATTCAGGCTGGGGAGATGGAAGAAATTCTAAAACGTGCTCCGCCCGCAGGCAGCGTCCTGGTTCCCGCATACGACGGACGGGGGACCAACGCGGTCCTGCGCCGTCCCGCCAATCTGTTCCCGCTGCGCTTCGGCAACGACAGCTTCAAGCCGCATCACGCCGCCGCGCAGGCCACCGGAAAGCCGTGCGTCGTACTGAATCTCCCCGGAATCGCCGTTGACGTGGACAATCCCGCCGACCTGCAGCAACTGCTGGCCCTTCCCGGCGATACGCGCACCCAGCGCCTGGCCCGCGAATACGCCCGCGCCGGCAAAGAAAAAGAAAGTGTGGGGACGGGCGCCTCGCCCGTCCAGCCGCGAAGCGGCGCCAAATGAGTGTCGGCAGCATTCACGGCATAATATGGTCCCATGAGCAAGTCCGGTGCCGGCAGGAAGCCACCAGCCGCGAAGCGGCGAAAGAATACTCGCACGTTTTTCTCCGGCGAACTTCGCATAATCCCCATCCCCGTTGCTGACGAGATCCTTCCCCGTGACTCGCTCGCCGACAAACTGCTTGACGCCATGCGCCGAAACCGCCAGCGCTTGCACTCCGGCGACATCCTCGTCATCAAACACAAGATCGTCTCCAAGGCCGAAAGCCGCCTGGTTGACCTAACCACAATCGAGCCTTCCGCCGAATCCATCGCCTGGGCGAAGCGATACCACCTCGACGCACGCGTCATCGAGCTTGCACTGCGCGAGAGCCGCTCCGTGATTCGCCGCCAGAACGGCGTGCTCATCACCGAAACACATCATGGTTTCCTCTGCGCCAACAGCGGCATTGACGTTTCCAACGTAGATGGAGGCCGGCATGCGGTGCTGTTGCCGGAAGACGCCGGCCGCTCCGCCTCCCGACTTCGCCGCGCCATCAAGAAGCGCACCGGCTTGGCTATTCCCGTCATCATCACCGACAGCTTCGGCCGTCCCTGGCGGGAAGGCCTGACCGAGTTTGCCATCGGCATCGCAGGCATGAAGCCGCTGCGCGACGACCGCGGTCGCCGCGATCCCCATGGCTACAAACTGCACGCCAGCGTTGAGGCCGTTGCCGACGAACTCGCCTGCGCCGCCGGTCTGGTTTGCGGAAAGCTCAACCGCGCCCCAGCCTGCATCGTTCGCGGATTCCGCTATGAAACGGGCGCGGGCAGCGTCCGGGAACTGCTTCGCCCTGCAAGCACCGATTTGTTCCGGTAGACTAGTCTTGCTTTTGGGTGGCGCAGCGCTTCAGCGCTGCGATAAACGCCTGCCCTAGATTATCGGGCTTTAGCCCCAGAGGTACCCATGCCTCGCGCACTCGCGCTCTCCGAACTCGAACATTTCCCCGCACTCGGCTGGGCCGAGATCGCGCCGCGCCTCACTCCCACCTTGCGTTCCTCCCTGGAGAAGGTACTTGAAATTCAGGACGGCGCCGCGTTGTCGCTGGACGAGGCCTACGCGCTCGCCAACGCCGACGGCGACGACCTGCTCGGCATGCTGGTTGCCGCCAACATTCTGCGCGCAGAGCTTGCCGGCAACCTCGTCACCTACGTCGTCAACCGCAACATCAACTTCACCAACATCTGTTTCGTGGGATGCAAGTTCTGCGCCTTCAGCCGCGGCCCGCGCGAATCCGATACGTACTTCCTCAGCCCCGAGCAAGTCGCCCAGAAAGCCGTTGAAGCCTCGCAACTCGGCGCGGGAGAGGTCTGCATTCAGGGCGGATTGCCGCGCGATCTCCCAAAGTTCTATTACCGCGACATTCTTCGCGCCGTGAAGGCGGCCGTCCCGGGCATGCACATCCACGCCTTCTCGCCGATGGAGATCGTCTACGGCGTCGAACTCACCGGCATGCCGCTGGCCGACTATCTCTCCATGCTGCGCGACAACGGCTTGGGCACGCTGCCCGGAACTGCCGCCGAAATTCTCGACGACGAAATTCGGCATATTCTCTCGGCCAACAAGCTGACCACCGCCCGGTGGGTCGAAGTCATCCGCACTGCGCATCGCTGCGGCATCCGCACCACTTCGACGCTGATGTACGGCCACACCGAAACTCCCGCCCACTGGGTTCGCCAGATGTGCCTGCTGCGTGAAATTCAGTCGGAAACCGGCGGCTTTACCGAGTTCGTCCCGCTCGGCTTCGTGCACACCAACACGTTGCTCTTCCACCAGGGACTCGCGCGTTCCGGCCCCACGCTGGCCGAGCATCTCAAGGTGCACGCGCTGGCGCGCCTGCTGCTCGCCGGCTCCATCAACAATATTCAGGTTTCGTGGGTGAAGCTGAACCGCCGCCTGTCGCAGCTTTGCCTGCACGCCGGCGCCAACGACTACGGCGGCACGCTGATGGAAGAAAACATTTCGCGCGAAGCCGGCGCCACCGCCGGCCAGTACACCAGCCCGGAGGATTTTCAGGCGCTGATTCTGGAGATGGGCCGCATCCCGGCCGAGCGCAATACGACCTATTCGCGCATCCGGATCAAGCTGCCGGTGAACGAAAGCGAATTCACCACCGAGCAATCACTCGAGCCGGAGTTCGCATGAGCGCGGGCGCTGCGGTCCGTCCGATCGCCGTCATCGGCGGCACCGGACCGCTCGGCATGGGGCTGGCCCTGCGCTGGGCGCGCGCCGGAGAAACCATCATCATCGGTTCGCGCGACCCGCAACGCGCCCAGAAAGCCGCTGCCGCCATTCAGCAGAAAGCCGGACCCCAGGCCCAAGTCTCGGGCATGGAAAACGCCGCGGCCTGCGCCGCCGCCGACATCCTGATGCTGACCGTTCCCTTCGAAGGCCAGGCCGCACTGCTCAAGCAACTCAAGCCGGCGATCACCGAAGGCAGCATCCTGATTGATGCCACCGTCCCGCTGGCCGCCGGAGTCGGCGGGCGCGCCTCGCGCACTCTCGGGGTGTGGCAGGGTTCCGCCGCGCAGCAGGCCGCCGAACTCGTGCCCAAAGACGTCAGCGTAGTCGCGGCCTTCCACAATCTTTCCGCCGACTTGCTCAACGGTCTGGAAGATCAGGGAGACGCGCCGCTCGACTGCGATGTCATCGTCTGCAGCGATGATCCCGACGCCGCCCAGCTCACGCGCGAACTGGCCGCGAAGATTCCCGGCGTCCGCGCCCTCGACGGCGGCAAGCTCGAAAATGCCCGCATCGTCGAGCAGATCACCGCCCTGCTGATCGGCATGAACATCCGCCACAAAGGCCATGCCGGAATCCGCGTCACCGGCCTGCCGCCCGGAGCATATCGTTGAATCACGATTTGTCATCCTGAGCGAAGCGAAGGACCCGTGTACTTTGCCTGCGGCGCCACTCCGGCCGGAGCCGCACGACTCTTTCATTCCTCCGCCGCCCGGGCCGTAATCTCCTCCGCCGGCTCGCCACCGGCCATCTGCTGCGCCAGAATCAGCTTCCGCGCTTCGCCGCGAATCTTCGGCAGGTGCGTTCCAAACCACACCGCGCCCGCCACCGTCAGCAATCCGCCGATGGCCACCGCAACCGGCGCGCCCACCCGGTCGGCCAGCGCTCCGCCCATCAGCGATCCCAGCGGCGCCAGCCCCATGAACATCATCGAGTAAACCGCCATCACGCGCCCGCGCAGCGCATCCGGAACCATCACCTGAATCAGCGTGTTCGACGCCGCCATCTGCAGCATGATGAAATATCCCGCCGGCAGCAACAGCAGCACCGACAGCCAGAACGATCTTGAAAACGAGAACATCACCAGGCTCACGCCAAAACCCGCGCAGCACACCATCACCCACTTTCCCAATCCCTTGGTGCCCGAGCGCACTGCCAGCGTCAGCGCCCCCAGCAGCGCGCCCACCCCGGCCGCGCCCATCAGAATGCCCAGTCGCACGGCTCCCAGATCATGCGACCCGATCAGCGACGCCAGTTCCTGCCCGCCATGATGCAGAATCCGGTCCGCGAAAATCGGCATCAGCACCACGTACGGCATGCCGGTCGCGCTCACCAGTCCGAGCAGCAACAGCAGCGCCCGGATCGGCGCCGTGTCGTTGACGAATCGGAATCCTTCGACCACGTGCTCAAACGGCGACGCTCCCACCGCCCGCGGCGGACTGTTTACCTTCATCATCATCAGTCCCGCGATCACGGCAATGTAGCTCACCCCATTCGCGAAAAAGCACCAGCCTTCGCCGAACCTCGCCACCAGCACGCCGGCCACCGCCGGGCCGATCACGCGCGCGCCGTTGAACATCGAAGAGTTCAGCGCGATCGCATTCATCAGATCGCCCTTGCCCACCATATCCACTAGAAAGGACTGGCGGCCGGGAATATCGAACGCGTTGACCACTCCCAGCAGCGACGCCAGCACAAAGATGTGCCACACCTGCACCCGATGCGTGAGCGTCAACCCCGCCAGCACGAACGCCAGCAGCATGGAAGCGGTCTGCGTCGCAATCACTACCCGCTGCCGGTTCATGCGATCGGCGGTGATGCCCCCCAGCGGCGCCACCAGAAACACCGGAATCTGGCTGGCGAATCCCACCGCTCCCAGCAGCAATCCCGACCCCGTCAGCTTGTAGACCAGCCACGACTGGGCCACGGTATGCATCCACGTGCCGATGAGGGAAATCAGTTGTCCGCTGAAAAAGAGCTGGAAATTGCGGTGCCGCAGGGCGCGCCCCGCCGCCTGCCAGCGCAGCTTTCCGCCGGAACTCGCGGGAGCGGTTTCCTGCTGGATGGAATTCTTCGACTCAGCCACGATCGCTTGGATGATTTGCTGGTGCTCGCTGCATCAGTATAACGTCCGGCGGGTGGTCCAGGCTTTTGATCTCACTGGCATCACCAGCAAAGTGGGTGCCCCGTCCTTCGCGTTCTTTGCGAAGGGCGGGTATCGGGCTGGCGGGTGGCCAAGGTTCTTGATCTCGCTGGCATCACCGGGACGGAATATGGGGAATATGGGGGAGAATATGGGGACAGACGGGACGTTCACTAGTTTTTCATCGGGCGAGCGGCCTTGAAAATGGGGTACGTCCCGTCTGTCCCCGGGTTCCCGGGTTCCCGGGCCAGCAGCAATCCCGATCCGGTCAGCTTGTAGACGAGCCATGACTGGGCCACGGTCTGCATCCACGTGCCGATGAAGGAAATCAGTTGTCCGCTGAAAAAGAGCTGAAAATTGCGGTGCCGCAGGGCGCGCCCCGCCGCCTGCCAGCGCAGCTTTCCGCCGGAACTCGCGGGAGCGGCTTCCTGCTGAATGGAATTCTTCGACTCAGCCACGATCGTCTGGATGATTCACCGGTGTTCGTGCATCAGTATAACGTCCGCGTTAGTTTGGTGAGCCAGCCTGCCTGTGTAACTGTCGAAGATCTGAATATGGAGGAATAAGGAATATGGGGACACGGAATATGGGGACAGACGGGACGTTCACCAGTTTTTCATCGAGCGAGAATATGGGGACAGAGAATATGGGAGAATATGGGGAGAATATGGGGACAGACGGGACGTTCGCTAGTTTTTCATCGAAGGAGCGGCCTCGAAAGTGGGGCTTTCTGAAGATCGGTGTCATTTGCATGTTGCTCGTCGCAGTTTCTGCGGCGATGAATGTTCACAAGCTAATTTGGTACAAATCACCGGTGAAGCGGATTCAAGGTGAGATAGTCGCGATTGATGGGAAACCGATTCGTTTCGCCGATGTCGTTGTCTTCAGCAACCCAGAAGTGTGGTCAAACGATTCACTGAATTTCCAACAGAAGCGGGCGAAGCAAAGGAAAATCGCGGCTACCAGGGCCGACGAAGATGGTAGGTTCTATGTTAAGAAACTTGCAAAAGGATCCTACGAGGTCGAGTTCTCCAGGGGCGGTTTCGACACGCTCTCCGTGATTGTCCAAGTGGACCCTGTTGCTCGTTCAGAAAAATTCTGCGTCGAATTAGGTGTCAGCGATACCTCGGCTGAGCCATCGTTTCAGCCATGCAAGCCGTAAACTCGGACGGGTGGCCCGGCTTTTGATCTCGAGGAATATGCGGAGGAATATGGAGGAATATGGGGACAGACGGGACGTTCCCCGGTTATTACGCTCGCAAAGAATCAGAACCGGCCCGCCCCCCAGATTTTCGAAGGGTTTTCCACAGTCGCCCGCCCGATCGCTGGGTTCCATAGAGCCTTTTGACTCAAGTCCAAGTGCAAGCAAATGACCATTTTGGGAATTACTTGGCCGATGTAACCAACTTGTAACTTCTCACTTCCTCCAGAGTGAGCTACAGTAGCCCGTACTGCTCATGCCGGGTCGTCCGGCGAAGGTAGGCGCTTGATTACCTCTCCCCTAGTTCGGGTGGAACGCCGCGTCGGACAACGGTTCTCTTTTTTGCTCCCGCTGGTCGTTCGCGACGTTGCGACTGCCCTTGAAAGCCAGGGCTTTACGCAAGACCTCAGCTCGCGCGGAGTATTCTTCTTCACCGACGCGCCTCTCCAGGAAGGCGCCGAAATCGAGATCACGCTGAGCATGCCGTCCGAAATCACCTTAGGCGAGAACATGCCGGTACGGTGCCGCGGCCGCGTGTTGCGCGTCATCAAGCCGGCCGCGTCGAGCCTGGAGTCCTCTCCGCCAACCCGCGCTGAAACCAAGATTGGAGTCGCGGTGCGCCTGGACGGCTACGAGTATCTTCCCGAACCCAAGGAGTTTTCCTCCGGCTTCGAGCGCATTTCGGCCCTGCATCACCTCGAGGACGGCCAACCGGACGATGATCGGCCCGTGCTGCACGCCTCCGCCCGCCACTGATCTTCGTTTCTTAGTCATCTTCGTTTCTTGCCGATCTTCGTTTCTTAACGTACCCGAGGTTTCCTAACCCAACCGAGCGCGGTTTAGAAACTCGGCAAGGGTGTAGAATACTCCCTTTTTCCCTCCGAACGCATCCGGCACGATTTCCTCAGTTGCGGCTCGCGGTTTGCCTTCCAACTTCCGAGTTCTTGTCATACAATGTTGCGCATGGATTAGAGGCGAACCGCCCAGAGTTTTTCTGCGTCGAGTACTCCCCCCGCCCTCCATCATGCAGCCGTGTGTGCCGGATTTTTGTGTGCGCTCGGCATTTGCCTGGTTGGCGGCCGTTACCTAGGTCACTTGGCGGAATGCCTGTTCTGTTTCTAACATGCAGACACCGAGAGAAATCAGCGAGAACCGCGCTATGCATGGGATTGCAGTGGCCCTGCTGAGCCAGGACCGGGATCACATATCGGCCCTGCAACGTCGTGTAGAAGCGACGCAGTTGGGGCGAGCCGTATTCAGCCACGTCGGCTTTCCGGTCGGCCCCACCGACGAGATCCTGCGTCAGTTGCAGGAATCGCGCGCCGAAGTGGTGATCGTGGACGTTCCGTCCTTTGATCCCCAGCGCGCCATCGGCGCCATCGAACTCATTCGCTCCACTACCCAGCAGATCGCCATCTTCGCCAACGGAGAGATGACGCAGCCGGCCAATATCGTGGCCAGCATGCGCGCCGGCGCCGGCGAGTACGTGGACAATTCCGGCGGCGCGGACGCTCTGCTCGAAGCGCTCACCCGCTTCAGTTCCACCCGGACTCGCGCTCCGGGCGGCGGCGGCAAAGCCCGCATCTTCACTTTTCTCAGCGCCAAGGGCGGCGCCGGATGCACCACTGCCGCGGTCAATACCGCGGTGGCCCTGCAGCAGTCTCATGGCAATGTCTGCCTGGTGGACTTTGCTCCCATCGGGCACGCCGCGCTGCATCTGAATCTGCGGCCCCAGTTCGGCGTCTCCGACGCCTTGCAGAACCTGCACCGCATGGATGTTTCCCTGCTCGACGGCCTCATGACCACTGCCCAGGACGGCCTGCACCTGCTCGCCGGACCCGATCAGCCGTATGCCACCGATCCCACGCCGGGCGAACTGGCCCGCCTCTTCGATCTGCTGGTGAATCACTACCGCTTCGTTGTGGTGGACGCCTCCAGCCGTCTGGATCCCACCACCCGCCTGCTCTCCGATCTCTCGAACGCCGTGCTGCTCGTGGCTCAGACCGATGTGGTTTCGCTCTGGAGCGCCGGCCGCATCCACGCTTTTCTCGAGGAAGGCACAGGCCGCGACCGCCTGCGGGTCGTGCTGAACCGCTACAAGAAAATTCCCGGATTCACCGACGACGACGTCAAGCAGGCCACCAACTGCAAAGTTCTGTGGAAGGTTCCCAACGCGTTTCAGGCGGTCTCGCCTGCAATCGATCACGGCAAGCCCGTGGTCCTGCAGGAAAGCCATGAGATCAGCCGTTCGTATCGCGCTCTCGCGGCCGCGCTGGCCGAAGCCTCTTCGAATTCCGAAGGCGGTCCCGATCTGGTTTACACCCAGGAAAAATCAAGCGCTCCGAAACGAGCTCCCGGCCGGCTCAACCTTTCGCCCCTGCGCGCCGGCGAGTAAATCCGTCCCATGAATTGTTTCGGGAAGGGCACGGCTTTAGCCGTGCCGCTAGATGCCGCTAAACCGACCCGGCTTTAGCGACTGAGGGACTAAACCTACTTCCTCGGCACCGCTGCCGGCCCACCCTCTTGCGGAAACATCTTGAAGGCCACTTCGCGGGAATGGGAACTCACTTTCTTGTTCACGTCGCTCTGGTTTTCGCTCAGCATGCCTTTCAAAACGTAATAGGCTTCTTCCCCCGGATTTTTGCCGTCCCCGCGCTCGATCGTCCCCTTGAAATCGAACGACACGCCGTGCACGATTTCTGTGGTGAAGGTCAGCTTGTTGCCCGCAAGCTTGCCGGTCTTGAAGAACTGGTCCAGAAACGCTCCCTTGTCGCTTTCTCCCTCGCCAAAACGGGAAATGAAACCGGTGACGCTGTTGTCGTCTTCCACGGTCAACTGCAGGAATTCACCATCTTTGAGGAAGGAGTACATGCCGGAGTAGGCCCGCCCTCCCGTTTTTTCCGCGGCCAGCGGCTCGCCCGGTTTTGTTTCCGAAGTCTTCGGCTGCTGCGCGCTCGTCGTCGCGACCAGGACCGCCGCCGTCAGCATCACAAGGAGGGTCATCACAGGCAAGCCCAGTTTTCTCATAGGAGAAACTCCCGTCGCAACATCCTACTACGGGACCGTCTCAGCCCCCGGTAGTCGTCATCCTGAGCGGAGCCGTTTTTCAGGCGGAGCGAAGGATCTCCCACTCAGACAATGCCGGCTTGGTGCCTTAGTTTCAATCTTATCGTTCCGGCTTTGGCAAGCTCGGACCAAGCCACGGTCCTTCCGGCTATCGCGAACGCCCGGATTGCATCTACCATAGAACGATGCTTTCCCTCGGCCTGAACGACCCGACCCAGCCCCCCGCGGACGTTCTGCGGTTGCTGGTCGAGCTGCCGTCGTGGCCGCGAGTATTCTTCGGCAACCTGCGCGACCTGATTCTGCCCAGGCCCCGGGCAGCGCTCGAACTGCGCTCCGCTCCCGCCCCGTTCTGGCCTGACGTGTTCGTAAAACGCGGGCTTCCCTGGCTCAGTTTCGTCGAGTCTGTAGCTTGTCATGTGCTTGCTTTCGCTGTACTTGGCGTGGCGTCCCGCTTCCTCGCGCTGCAACCGCAAGCCGTGCCCGTGCTGATCTCCGACCGGCATGACCAGGTGATTTATTACGAGGCGTCCGAGTACCTGCCTCCGCTCGATACGCGGGAGAACCAACCCTCGGAGAAACCGCGGAACCAAACTCTCTCCGCTAACCCGGACCCGCCCGACCCCGAGCTTTCGCGCCAGGCGGTCATTTCCGTGCCTCCGGAAGCCGACAACCGCTCGCAGACGGTGGTCACACCGCCCAGCATCAGACTCAAGCGCGACGCTTCCCTGCCCAACATCGTCCGCTGGTCCGATACACCAGAGATGCCGCGGCTCGATATTCCTCCGGCCCCGTTAGTGCCCGCTGCCGAGATCACGCGCGTAGGTCCACAGATGACGATGGCGAACGCGGTGGTGGCGCCGCCACCGCAGGCGGCAAGTCTGCTGCGCCGGGCAGATGCGTATGCGCTGCGCTCGGTGGTGGCGCCTCCGCCCGACTTGCGCGCGTCGCGCACCGGCAAGGGCCTGGCCGGACCCGAACCGGCCGTCATCGCGCCCGCCCCCAGTGTGGAGAATGCGTCGGCTCGTCCCATTGGAGATCTGAACATCGGCCGCAGCGCCGTGATCGCGCCCGCGCCCCAGCTTGCCCTCGGGCCGCAGCGCACCGCGACCGGCGGAAGATCGTCCGCCCTGTCTGCCAGTGGACCTCAGGTCGTAGCTCCGCCTCCCTCCCTCGGAGGCTCCACAGCCGCTTCCGGTTCCCGCGGCCGCATGATCGCGCTGAGCCTGCATCCCGCGGTCGGAGCCCCGCCCGATCCGCCGGCGGGCAACCGCCGCGGCGCGTTTGCCGCGACGCCCGAAGGCCGGCCCGGGGCCGCAGGCACTCCCGGCCACGACAATGGCGGGTCTGGCCGCAAAGGCAGCGACTTGCCGGCAGGACTCTATGTCGGAAACGTGCCCGCCTCGGCCAGAACCTCGTCCGTCGCCGGCGATCCCGCTGCCGGCAGGAATGGCCCCAGTCTCGCCGCCAACGTGCCGACGCCGCGCGTGAGCACTCCGGCCCGCCCCATCTCCCCGGATAACGCAGCCAAACTCACCGAACCGGAACGCGCCGTGTTCGCCGGACGTAAGTTCTATTCGCTGACGCTCAACATGCCGAACCTGAACTCTTCCGGCGGCAGCTGGATCGTCCGCTTCGCCGAACTCAACCATGATTCGAGAAATCACGATTCGAAAGATCATGATTCGAAAAACGAGTCCACTGCGCACGATTCCACTTCACCGGCGGCAGATCTCTCCCAGCCCACCGCGATTCGCAAAGTGGATCCTGGCTACCCCATACAGCTAATCAAGGAAAATGTCGCAGGAACGGTGATTCTCTATGCCGTGATCCAGGCGGATGGTCACGTTGGCAATGTGCGAGTGCTGCGCGGAGTAGATGAGCGCCTCGACCGCTTCGCCAGCGATGCCGTAGCGCAATGGCAGTTCCAACCGGCTACAAAAAGCGGCTCGCCCATCGCGGTCGAAGCAACGTTCCAGATTCCCTTCCACCCGCCGCGCCTGGGAACGAATTTCTAACTGACCCTGCCCCTTGAACCCTGAACCTAATCGCCAACCGCGCCGTTGCGCTTCTCCAGCGCGGCATAAATCGCCGGATCGGCGCAGACTTCGTAGTAGAGCCGGTCCGTCCACCCGGTCACGGAAAAGTCCACCGGGTTGATGCGCGGAATCCGGCTCTCGCGCAACACAATCTTGCGAAAAATGTCGCGGTCCACCGGCACGGTCGCGCTGAACAATCTGTACTCGCCCTTATCGCACGCCAGCGCCGCCGGCAGGCGCACTTTCAGCGGCTCCAGCGTGATCTCCTGCTGCAACTGGCGGAAGGCGGCTTCGTTCATACGAATCCCGCCCAGGTTGAAGCTCAGGATCACATCCTCCGCGTTCCCATCGTCGTCCAGTTCCGCCGCCTGAAAAGCATAGACGTGGAACGGCCCCGACTGCGGCTCCATCACCCGGCGGGCGCGCTTGTTGCAGGCGGAAAGCCGGTCGCTCTCGTTCAGGGCTTCGGAAATCATGATCTGGTGCTCGCCGTCCATCAGGTACAACGGCGCCGACTCCTGCAGCGTGATGCCCACGCCTAACTCAAGTTCTGGCATGCCGGAGCGCTGCATCAGTTCGTTGTATCCGCGGACGATCTCGATAATCTCCCGCGCCAGCACGCACATGCGGCTGACCGCCAGCCCGGGTTCGCCCTCGCGCTCCAGAATCGCCAGAATGATGGCGTCGCCTTCCAGGAAGACCTTCTGCGCGCCATATTTGCTCAGCAGCTTGTTGACCGGATCATAGAAATTCAGGCTGAAGTACGACGCCGGGTTCAGCCCCTTTTCCATCATCATGCGGGTCACCCGCGTCGAGTCCCGCACATCCGCCTTGAGCACCACGTGGCGCAGCACTTTTTCCGATTCGGTCTGCGCCTGCTCCTCCGGAAGCAGGAACTCGTACAGCGTTCCATTCACCCGCGAGAGTTCCTTCAAGCGCTCGTTCGCCACCAGGTTAACCGAGTCCAGCGCGCCATTCAGGGTGTCGAGGCGCCGCACATCCCGGTGGTAGTGAAAGAAATCCCCCAGAAAACGGGCCGCCACTTTCGCCCGCTCAGCTCCGCGGCAGCTCGCGACCTTCGACACCGCCGCATACAGGCTGGTTGGAGAAAGCTTTCCGTGATCCTGAATCATGCGCTCGACCCGGTCGCACTCGGTGCGGTCAATCAAGGCGTTCTTCAACTGCTGCGGATTGATGCGGGGCGCGTACTCGCTGAGCAGCGGCACCACGTAATAGGACGCGATCACGTTCTCCATGGCGCGCTCGTCTTCGAGCAGCCGAACCCAGGCTGCCAGCCGCTCCTGCTGCGCTTCGCCCTCAGTAGAATTCTCCGGGGTTCCCGTCCCGACCAGTAGCTGCGCGTTCTGGCGGACATTCATCCACGAGTCCATCGTGTCCTCGTGCGTGTCCTCGCCGTAGAACATGCGCAGGAATCGGAAGGCGATTTCACGCAGCCGGTCGTATCGGTCCGGATCCTTGTCCCACTTGCCCAGCATGGCATAGTGCTCGGCGCACAAATAGTCGTCGCGCCCGTCTTCGGAGAACAGCAGCCGGTTCAGGAACAGCGGGTAGGTCTGCAGCCCGGTGTCGCCGCCGCCGGCGCCAAACAATGACCGCCGGGTGCGCGCCAGCGTGCTTTTTTCCACTTCGCGCAGGGTCTCGAAGATTTCCTGCCCTACCTTCCGCAGGATGATCTTCTTGTGCACCTGGAAGGCGGCCAGCCGCTCGCGGTATTCGTGCGCCTTCTGTTGCCGCAGGTTGTCGTAATTCTTCAGCGCGACCCGGCACCGCTCCACCGCCTGCGCGAACTGCTGGTTCACTTCCGCCCGCAGGAACTTCGTCACGGCCAGCCGCGCCAGCACGTCCACCGCCGGCCGCGAATCTTTCTTTGCCCGGTTCAGCGAGGCCACCAGCAACTCGGCCAGCAGCGGTTTCCATTCAGCCGCTTCATTTTTCGGACGCGCCCGCCCCGCCAGATTCCGCATCCACGACGGCCCCTGGGACCCCGAGACTGCTTCAGACGCCAGCAAGCCTTCCAGTTCGCCATGCCGCGCCACCAGCCGCCCCAGCTGCGCCCGGGCTGCTTCGACAAACCTTTGACTCAGCACCACGTCGTGACGCAAGTTGTCCACGCCCAGGCTGAGGCCTTCGAGAGAAACAGTCGGGATCGAGGCGGTCAGCTCCGGCAGCGCCGGTTTCTCCGGCGATCCGCCCAGACGGAAGATAGGAATGCGCGGCATCCCAGGCAGGATTCCTCTTGGAAGTTGCTGATTACAAACGTACATTTGAGGCTAGCACGCAGAAAACGGCACCCAAAGTTACCTCGGTTATGTGTCGGGAGTTGATTGCGTCCTGAGTTTGGGAGTGCATCAGCAAGGGTGCCCCATTTCTCGCGCGCTCTTTGCGCGAGAAGTGGGGGCTTTGACCTTCTTGGAGAATTCCTGGAGAACGCTCGCGTAGGCGCCGCTACGGCTGGCTCTTCACCCGCGCCGGCTCAAACTCATCGCCCTTCTGCCAGCCGATCAGCTTGGGCAGGCTGGCCGCTTCCCAGCCCAGGGCGAATCCAAATCGCGCCATGGCCGAGTCGCCGGTGAATTCCATCTCCGGATGGTACTCATCGCTCGGCTGGTGATAGTGCTTCTCGACATACTCGCGTTCCTGGTCGAGCCCCCACGATTCCGGATGCCCCTTATACTTCATGCCTTCGTTGATCGAAAACGCCGGGATGCCGACGCGCGCCATGCTGAAGTGATCGGAACGGTAAAAGTGTCCTGCCTCCGGCCGCGCATCCGGACGGATGGCCAGCCGGAACTCTTTCGCCATCGCTTCCACCGTGGGATAAAACGTGGTCCGCTCCGCCCCGGAGACCTCGACTTCCTCTGGCGCTCCGAGCGGCTTCACGTCGTCATAATTCAGATCCAGTGAAATCTTTCCGGCTGAAATCGGCGGATGCTTCCCCAGATACTCCGACCCCAGCAATCCCTGCTCCTCGGCCGTTACCGCGGCAAAAAGAATCGAACGCCGCGGCCGCGCCACCGCCCCGCCGAAAGCCCGTGCCAGTTCCAGCAGAATGCCGCAGCCGGTGGCGTTGTCGTCCGCGCCATTGAAGATGTTGTCTCCGGGCATATCCGGGCGGATGCCGAAATGATCGTAGTGCGCGGTATAGGCGACCGCCTCGTCGGCCACCTTGCGGTCCGAGCCGGGCAGAATCGCCAGCACGTTGCTCGACTCAAAGTTGCGGACCCTGGTCACCATGTGCGCCTTGAGCCGCGCCCGCAAGTTCACCGGGCGAAATTCCCGCGACTGCGCGTCCTGCATCATTTTGTCGAGATCCATGCCCGAAGCCAGCGCCAGCCGCTTGGCCACATCCAGGTGGATCCACGAAGCCGCTTTCAGCGCCGGCCCCTCCAGCTTCAAGTAGGATTTCTCGCCGGAATTCGAATTCCGCACCACGTCCCACGGATAACTCGCCATCTGCGTCTGGTGCACCAGCAGCACGCCCACCGCGCCCTTGCGCGCCGCCACTTCGTATTTGTAGGTCCAGCGCCCGTAGTAAGTCAGCGCCTTGCCCTTGAAAAACTTCGGGTCGTCCGACTGCGGTTCGTTCACCAGCATCAGCAAGACCTTGCCGCGCACATCCACGCCTTTGTAGTCGTCCCAGTTGTATTCCGGAGCTTCAATGCCGTAACCCACGTACACAATGTCGGCGTCAATCTCCGATTGCGGCTGCTGCGTCTGGTCGTAGGCCACGTATTCATCGAGCGGCTTCAGATTCATCGTCTCGCCCTTGCCTGGGACGAGTGAGAATTGCGTCTCGGGCAGGGTCGTGAGTCCGACCAGCGGCACCTTCTGCAGGTAGGTTCCGTGATCTCCGGCGGGTTTCAGACCGTATTCAGCGAACTGGGTCGCGATGTATTCGGCCGCGATGTCGCCGCCGCGCTGGCCCGTGCCTCGTCCTTCCAGCAAATCGTGCGACAAATACCGCACATGCCAGCGAATGTGGTCGGGAGTAATCGTCTCGAGCGCGGTAAACGCCGCGCCGGGTAGCCGGATCGGAGCAGCTTTCGCACCCTTGGCGCCCGCGGCGCCCTCCGCCCACAGGCGGGCGCATGTCAGGCTTGCGCACAGCAGGCTCGTGCACACCAGAGCGCATGCCGAAAGCCTCTTCAGCAATCCCCGCATAGACCGGTCTCCCCCTGAAGCAGCGGTAAACAAGCTTGTTTTGACTGAAAGTCTTACAGAATTGTAAAGGAGGGCCGCAGGGCTGCGGTTGCAGAAAGTCTGCCCAAGTCCGGTACGGGAGTGCACCGACTCTGGGGGTTCAACGCCCGACAGGACCTGTCCCGATGCCGGTTTCCTCTGTGCCCTCCGTGCTTGCCCTGAGCGAAGCCGAAGGGACCTCTGTGGTTTGGCATGGAAGAGCGGCCTTCGAGGCCACGCAGAGTGGAAGAGCGGCGAGGCCACGCAGAGCGGAAGAGCGGCCCCTCGAGACCACGCAGTGTGGAAGAGCGGCCCCTCGAGCGCGCAGAGTGGAAGAGCGGCCCTTTTAGGGCCGCGTAAGGCACGGGACCGTGGAAGAGCGGCCCTTTAGGGCCGCGTAAGGCGATTCAAAAGGAAGGGGCTTCAGCCCCAGTGTTCGGTTCAGGCGCCCGACCGGCGGCTAATTTTTCGAGCTTCACCCAGCCCGGAAATCGGGCACCGACTCCCCAGCTTTGAACAGCGGCGAAGCCGTGCTCTTTCCCGCCTCCGCCATCTTGCGATTGAGTTGCTCGAGGTCCGCCTTCAGCCAGCCCACGCTGGAAATCTCGATCTCCCCATCCGGCTCGATCCAGAAAACCGTCGGCACGTTGGTCAGTCCATAGGCATTCGACACCGGATACGTCTGCGCATCATCCAGCAGCACCGGGAAAGTCACGCCAAATTCCTTGTTATAGGCGGCTGTGTCCTTGGCCCCGTTCTGCGAGACTCCCACCAGCGTGAATCCCTTCTGCTTGTAGGCCTGGTGCAGCCGCTCCAGGTAAGGAAACGCATACTGGCACACCGGACACGACACTTTGAAGAAGGCCAGCGCCACAGGCCCCTCGGCCAGTGTTTCGCTGAGCGAAAATCGCTTGCCGTCCAGAGTCTTCAATTCGAAATCCGGCGCCTTCTTTCCCGCCGTCAGTGCCGCCATGGTTCGACCTCCCTGCTCCAACCATTTTAGATGAGCTGTGCCGCCCCGGTTCTTCAGAGAATGTCGGCCCGGCGCAGGATTTTCCGTGCCAACCCGGTGAGCGCAACTTGCTCCAGCCGCGCCTTGGCAAACCACCGTCCACGCCATTCGAGAGCACGCGATTCAAGAGCCGTCCCGCGCCACACCCGCACCGTGTAGTCGGTCACCGTGATCGAATGCCGCAAAGTGAACCACAACTGCGAACCCTCCCTATTCCTGTCATTCCGAGCGAAGCGAGGAACCTGCTGTTTGCCTGCACCCGCCACGAAACCAACCATCTCCGGCAACTCCCACATGCCCGCCATCAGCGACGCATCGGCCGGCCGCTGCACCAGAAAAACCTTGCCGCCGCGCCCGTCTGCCTCTCGAAAATCCAGCGCGTAATGAATCTCCTGCTTCTTCTGCCGCGCCGGCTTGACCGCGCCTGCCAACTCCCCGCGTGTCGCGCACAATTCCACCACCGGACACGCCAAGCACGCCGGAGCCCGCGGCGTACACACGGTCGCACCCAACTCCATCATCGCCTGGTTGAAATCTCCCGGCCGTGCGCGATCGAGCGCCAGTTCGGCGGCACGCCACAATTCCTCGCCCGTCATCCGCTTTCCCAAAACCCGCTGCAGTACTCGCTCCACGTTGCCATCAACGGCAGCCACCGGCACACCGAAGGCGATGCTGGCAATCGCGGCCGCCGTGTACCGGCCAATGCCCGGCAACTCTCGCCATCCCTCAGCCGTTGCCGGAAATGTCCCACCCAGCTCCCGCACGATCATTTTCGCCGCCCGATGCAGCATGCGCGCCCGCCGGTAATATCCCAGCCCGCTCCACGCCGCCAACACAGAAGCCTCACGCGCCGCCGCCAGCTTCTCAACCGTCGGAAATCGCCGCAGGAACTCGTGATAGTGCGCAATCACCGCCGCCACCCGCGTCTGCTGCAGCATGATTTCCGACGCCCACACCCGGTACGGATTACGGCTTTCCCGCCAAGGCAAGTCCCGCGCGTGCTCCTCATACCAGGCGAGCAGGCGCGCGCCGAACGCCACCGCCTCGGATCTCGGAAACGCCTTCGGTTTGCCCGCTTGTCTCAAGGAGTCGTGTAAGGAGAGTTTTGCAGCTTCTAGGTTCGGCCTGCTTCCAGAAACGGATTTCTTACCTGCACCGTGCCATACCTGCGCCCATGTTCGAAGTCCTCGGAGAGGATTTCCGCTACTCCGTAGTGCTCGGCGTATGCCCACAAGTGAGCATCGAACCAGTTAAGCCTATAGACTGCCATGCCCCGTAACGCGGTGCGGAATAACTGGTCATTCGGGTAAAGCACCGGAAACTCCATCATGAAAGCTTCGACCTGCTGAGCTGCCTCTTGCAATGACAACAGGGGACTGCCGTGCCTGTAGCGCGTCACCACCGACACGAATTCCACTAACGCTTGATGCGGGATGCGAATATCCGCTTCGGCAGCCCCTCTGCGCAGCAAAGCGCGCGCGGCCGAGCGTTTCGCCAGTGCGCGCGAATCGAAGCAGTAGACGAGAACGTTAGTGTCTGCGAGGGAAGCCACGATCTTCGTAGAGCTCCTCGCGAGTCCAACCGCGGTTCTCGCGCGTAATGCTCGTGCCCGCGGCTTGAGACTCTTGCAGTTCATTCGCTTGAAGCTCGTCAATGCGCTTCATGCTGGCGTCGAACAACGCCACCCGCTCCTCCGGGCGGAGTTCTCGGCCAGACCTTGCCTTGAGGCGCGTCAGCTCCACCCGAATGCCCTCCCCCGCTGGAATCCACTCCAGTTCATCCCCCGGGCGGATGCCGTACTGGTCCGCAATCTTCTTGGGGACGGTCAACTGCAGCTTGCTGGTCACCTTAGGCACGTCCTTACTTTATCAAGGATTCCATCCTTACTCAAGCCCAATGTGGGGCGGACACTCCTGTCCGCCCTGCCGCCACCACCCGACCCGTCAAGCCCACGGAGCGCGGAATCTCTCTCGTAGTGACCGCAATGTGCTTAAGCCCTCAGGCTCACCAAAGGACAGGGCTCTAGTCTAAGCCTCACCGAGGTGATGGTTGAAAAACACGCGATGGTCATTCGTCGCACTGATCCTATGCGCCGGCATGCATGCGTTGGCATACGCGCAGAATAGTCTCCCGACTGTGGAAGAGCTCGTGCAGCACCACATCGCTGCCCTGGGTGGTCAGCAGAAGCTTGATGCAGTGCATTCCACGGTTCAACATCTTGTTTATCGGGAAGGAACGTTCGTTATTCCGGATGCTTTTATCGCAAGAATGCGGCCTTACTACAAGACCCTCGGAGACCCGAAAGACACCAGCGCCGACATCAACGAAGGCTACGATGGAAGCGCCTGGGAGTATTATCGCGATCCAGGTGTTGTCCTGCGCGTGGTTGGGGCGGCGGCGGCGGCCACTCGACACGGCACCGAGTTGTTTGACTCTCTGGTGGACTACAAGAAACTCGGGACACGAATTGAAATATCGGGAACCGAGGTGTTCGGCGCCAACTCTGCCTACAAACTACATGTCACCTTGGCGGATGGGTTCGAGAAGGATGTCTTCGTGGACCAGAAATCCTGGTTGATCATCGGCGACCGGCGCGCCGCGCCGATTCACGCCTTCGGAGCGCCCGTCCGTTCGGAGAATCATATCGGCGACTATCGCTCCGTGAACGGAGTGCTTTCCCCCTATTCCGTCAGGGAAATTGAGATCGCGACCGGCCGGGAGCTGAATTCCAACACGGTTCAGTCCCTGGTGGTGAATGAAAAGCTGGACCCGAGCTTCTTCGGCCCGCCGCAATTCGAGCGCACACCGCTCCAGCAGATGCTCGAGCAACTCTACATGGAGCGCACCGATCCGGTTTCCGTGATGTGGACCTATCGCGGCTTCCGCGCTGCCAACCCCGGAGCCGACACCCGCGCCGGCGTGGAATTCATTGGCTATCAGATGGCCAAAATGAGCGACTTCCAGGGAGCGATCCATTTGCTAAGTGCGAATGCTGCCGACTATCCGCAGTCCGCCAGTGCCCAGTTTGGACTCGGACGGGCGTATCAAGCCGCGGGCGACAGCGAAAATGCCCGGCACCACTTTCAGAAAGCGCTCGAGATCGACCCGAACTTCAAGAAGGCCAGCGACGGGCTGAACGGTCTGAAGTAACACCCTCCGTTATTGACCCCGCTCGCCAGTCCGCGAAATAATACGAACGCCTGGCAATCCGCAACATCGCGTGAGAGCACTCACGCCACAGTCTCGCGAGGAGCACCATGAACGACTTCAACCGCAAGGTGGGAGGCGCGTCGGCCCGTGTCAGCCAGACCATCAACGAAACCGCCGAGCGCCTGGAAAAAGAGATTCCCGAATTCATCAAATATCTCAACGACGAGGTGGTTCCGGCGGTGCGCTCGCACTCCACCAAGGCCCTGCGCACGGCCTCCGAGAAGCTGGCCGAGTTCGCCGACTACATGGAGAAGCACCCGACCAAGTAGCCCCTGCGGCGCGAGACTGCATCGAAAAGATGCTCCGCCTCCCGCCAGAGCTCCCGATGACCCTGATCATCCTGCTGCTCTCGATGCTGTTCTTCTCCGCCTGCAGCCATCCCAAGCAGGCGCATGTAAGCGTTCCTCCGCCTCCACCGCCTGCGACAACCGCCGAGCCTCCAGCTTCCCAGCCGGTTGCCAACCTTCCCCCCGGGAGGGAAAGTCCGTCCCACGCTGACCATACGCCCGACATATCCGAACCAGCTCTCCCCGCCAACGCCAGGCCCATCGTCACCGAAACCGGACTGGCCAGTTGGTATGGCCCTCCCTATCACAACCGTCGCGGATCAAACGGCGAAGTCTACAACATGAACGCCATGACCGCCGCCCACCGCACGTTCCCCCTGGGCTCGATCGTGCGCGTCACCAACACAAAAAGTGGCACGACTGCGCTGGTGCGCATTACCGACCGGGGGCCATTCATTCCCGGCCGCATTCTTGATCTCTCCCTCGCCGCCGCCCGCAAACTCGATGTCGTGCGCCCGGGGGTCGCCGAAGTGAAAGTGGAATTAATGCAGGCGTCAGCGCCGGTAGATTCGGGCGGAAAATGGGCGGTGCAGATCGGCGGATTTCCCAACGAAGACGCCGCCACCAAACTCGCCGATCGCCTCACCCGCCGCTATCGCACCGCCAAAGTCCTGCGCTTCGCAAGCCCCGCCGGGGACTGGTGGATTCGCATCCGCGTGCTCGACGACGACCACGCCCGCGCCCAGCAACTCGCCGCCGAAACCGAAACCCCCGAAGGCGCGGTCTTCCTGGTCCGCCTGGATTGAGCCGTCACATGGCGTGGGATCCGACTTGGGAGAGGGGAAATGCAAGACACCGCTTAGCCGCGAAGCGGCGGCATTCGATAGCCCGGGGCGTAAGCCCCGGGTACGCCGATAAAAGAGGAACAAGTCCCGTAGGGACGGCACAATCCTGGCGCACACCCTTCCGGGCCGCGTCAGAAGAAAGGGCTGATCGCGGCTTCAGCCGCCGATCTTACGCCCAGAGCGGCACCAGATACTTGAACGTCAGCCAGGTCGCCACCACCAACCCGAGCAGGATCAAAAACAGAATCAGCAGGACCTTCCGTTCGTTCTCCGGAGTCGGCGGAGTAATCCCGGTCGCAATCAAAATCGCCCGCATTACCGAGATCAGAAGATTCACGCCGCGCTCCGCTAACCTGCAAGCATGCTACCCTCACACCCTAGCGGGCAACAAACTTCCGGCCATGGCGCGCATCGCCTGCTGGCACGCCGCCAATTCCGGTGATATTGTTTTTGTTCGCCGAAACCTGTTCACCGGAACTTAGATTCGGATTCCCTATGACTGACCCGACTGCCGACTGCCTCTTCTGCCGCATCCTGCGCGGCGAGATCCCCGCCAAGAAAGTCTACGAGGACGACCACGTCTTCGCCTTCGAAGACGTCAGCCCCAAGGCGCCTACGCACGTGCTGATCATTCCGAAGAAACATTTTGCGGGATTGAAAGAAGCCGAAGCCGCCGACGCCGAGGTCATCGGCCGCTGTCACCTGGCCGCCGCCCAGATCGCCCGCCAGCGCAACCTCGAGCACGGATACCGCACGGTCCTCAACGTCGGCCCCGGCGCGGGGCAGTCGGTCTTCCACCTGCACGTCCACCTGCTCGGTGGCCGCACCCTGACCTGGCCGCCGGGATAGAGAGCCGTTGGATTGGGTACCTTGACACATTCCCCGGCGTAATTACAATGTAATTACATCTATGGGGAGGTGTTATGAGAACGGAACTCACCCGCATCGGCAATTCCAGGGGAATCCGCATCCCGAAACCCCTCATCGCCCAGTGCGGTCTTGGGGATGTCGTCGAGCTCCGCGTAACCACCGAAGGCCTGGTGATTGCGCCCCATCGTTCCCCCCGCCAGGGCTGGCGACAGGCCTTTGCCGCGGCCCGGGCAGAAAATGAACCTTTGCTGCTGAGCGGCATAAATAATGCGTTTGATCGCGAGGAGTGGAAGTGGTGAGCTATCCGCGCCGGGACGACGTTTGGCTGGTTGCGCTCGATCCATCCAGGGGATCGGAAATCAAGAAAACCAGGCCTTGTCTGATTGCCTCTCCGGACGAAATGAACGAATCCCTGCAAACCGTGCTCGTGGCTCCCATGACCACAACTCTCCGCACTTATCCCACCCGCGTGAACGTGGTGTTCCGGGGCAAGTCTGGCCAAATAGCTTTGGATCAGTTGCGCGCTATCGATCGACAGCGGCTGGTTCGCAAGCTGGGGAGCATTCCTGCCAAAGCTGCACAAGCGGTCTCCAGCTTATTGGTCGAGATGTTCGTCCGCTGAGTTCGTCCGCTGAAGACGGCTACTGCACCATCGGTTCCGCATCTTCCGGGGCGCCGTGCCGTCGCAGCAGTTGTGGCAGGTTCTGCGAAAACGCCGAGCGCGGCAGCACCATGTCGCAGCCCACTTCGTGCGCTTTCTGCTTCAAGTCTCCCTGCACGTGCGACAGGAATCCGATGATAGACGTGCCCTTCTTCAGCTTGCTCTTCAATTTCGGGATCAGCGTCAGCGGCTTGGCGTTGTTATTGTTCAGATCGAAGATAATCAGCGACGGCTTTTCCTCGCCATTCTGCTCCATCTTGTCCATCAGATCCTTGTCGGTCTTCACGAACTCAACCTTGACGTTGAGCTTGCGCGCCGTTTCCTGAATCTTGGCCATGAAGAAAAGGTCTTCGACAAAAACAAAGATGCGCGAGGTGGCGTCTCCGTTGGCGGGCAGAGGCTCCGGTTCCGGCTGCGGGTACTGCGCCGCAAAGCCCGGCCGCTGGCGTCCGCCCTTGCTGCCGTTATTGCCCCCGGCCAGCACCGCCCGGTAGCTGTGGTCCATGGGCGCGGTATAGATGCCGTCTTTGTTTTCGCGGGCCAGACCGGGCCCTGGACGATGTCCGCGCTGATTGTGTGGACGGCGACCGCGCCGCCTTCTGCGTCCTCCCCCACCGGAGGAGGCCTTTCCTGGTCCTGCGTTCATAGTCCTCTCAAGCT
>Ga0209415_10002973_pt1 | contig 31680 bp, 31 predicted proteins | sample PeaSoiSIISIP2007_FD_187696 | JGI IMG/M metagenome (GOLD analysis project Ga0209415, IMG submission 187696) | Peat soil microbial communities from Weissenstadt, Germany - SII-SIP-2007 (SPAdes) (version 2) | ecosystem: Environmental > Terrestrial > Soil > Wetlands > Peat | place: Germany... | reverse complement strand
GAGCCCGTTACCGTTGCTTCCTTCCGGACCTGGCGGGGTTGGCGGGAAAACGTCGCGCGGAACCGATGCCTGACTCTCCATCTTAGCAAGAGATCGCCAAAAACAGGAATGGACACTCGGGTGTTCGACTATCATCAAATCACGCTATGGCCGAGTCAGAATGCGCCACCTACAAAAAGCTAAAAGATCGTGAGACCCGTGCCCACGCGGCCTGGACTTCTTTTCTGTACCGCAATGAAGTCAAACCGAAGCTATCGGAGAAGGCAAAACGGAAGCATCAGAAAGAAGAAATGGAAGCGTATCAGCAGGCTCACAAAGCGCGTCTGGCCCATGCAAAGACCTGTCCCATCTGCACTCCAAGCCTCTAAGCCCTCAGTCACTGGAACAATTCGTAGTGCATCACCGTGGGTTCGAATTCCAGCAGGTATTTCTCATCTTCCGGATAGTACTTGGCGACCTCGATATCCGAACCGGCAAAGGCCACAATTGCGTCGCGCGATTCCCAAAAGGAAAGCGTGACAAAATGCGCTACGTCACCCTCCATTCTGCGTAGCACCCAGGCCCCCTTATTGCCAGTCGTCGTTCGGTAGGCGGGGATTCCGGACTTGAAGAGATATTCGAGATACGTTTCCGCATCGCTCGCGTTCGTTTTACCGTGCCAGATTCGGGCGATCATACGCTCTCCTCAAAGCCTCAGCGCACCACCAGCACTTCCCGTATGGCGTCGCGCGCCAGGAAGAACTTGATCGACGCAAAATCGTGGAAAAGATTTTCAATGTGCCGGTTGGCGAATACGCGCTGCAGGCGGGGAGATTTTTTTTCGGATGCGGGCTGGCCAGGTGGCGCGAACTTTACCTCATGCATCCCCAGCATGTCGGTGCCGTTCACGTGATAGCGATAGCAGATCGAGTCCGGCCCCGCGTCGCGGGTGTGAAAGAAAGCCAGCAGGAACCCGCCCGGCTTCATCACCGACCACAAACGATCGATGGTCGGCTTCACCAGGCTCTCTTCCATGTAATCCGGCAGATTCCAGCACAGCACCACGTCGAACTGAGCGTTCTCGTAGACCAGGTTTTCTTCCAGAAATTTCTTGCTGTCCACAGCCGGTTTGCCGGCGCTGTCCTGAATTCGGAGCGCGGGATCGAGGGACGACCAGAGCAGGTCTTCGCTGTAAATCTTGTGTCCTTTATCGGTGAAAAAACGGATATTGCTGGCCGAGGTCGAACCCAGATCGAGCACACACAATCCGTCCTCGCAATTCAGCAGCCGCGAAATCTCCCCCATCCCGCTCGACCGGCGGGTGAGTTTCTGCGGGACTGCGGGACTCACCGTCTGGTTCGAAGAACTCCGAAAGAATTTCATTACGTTGTCAGAAACAGATGCCATAAGCTCGATCGGCGCGCGCTTCCCTATGCAGACGCCTTTCCGGGCTCTTTCTGAATATCCACTTTCCCACGCAGGAACGCGCCCTCTTCAATGGCAATGCGCTGCGCGGTCAGGTCGCCGGTTACCACCGCCGTCTTTCGCAGTTCCACACGATCGGAGACGTTCACGGCGCCCTCCACTTTACCCTGAATCACGATGGCTTTCGCGCTGACATTGGCCTTCACATTTCCGTTGGGGCCAACCGTCAGGCTGTTGTTGCGAAGCTCAATCTTGCCTTCGACGTGGCCATCCACGTACAAATCTTCTGATCCCGACAGCTCTCCCTTAATGACCACCGACTTGCCGATCAGGGCGAACTCTCCGGTTTGCGGAGTTTCCATGCTGGGCCTCCATCTTCCTCGCGCTCTGCTCGCCGCGAATTCACCGATTGTAAATCATCGGCCCGGTTCCAGTGCTGGTTGCCACCCGGATATCCTCCGTCCGAGACTTACAGTAGTGGCCCCGCCCAACCTGCGGTTTGCTACCATCGTTAAATGGGATCAACGCTTCCAGTCTAGTCATGGCGGTCGTCAACTCCAGTTTGCGCTCCATCGCTCGCCGCATCGCACAGACCAGTGCCTGGATTCTGCTGCTGACCGCGGCGCCCAGTTTGGCCGGACAGCCAGCGACCGTTTCCTCGTATCGCGACCCCGCGGCGCTGGTGCGCAAAGCGGTGCAGAACGAAATCAAGTCGACGAACGACGACACCGCCCGCTTTCTGTTTCGCGGCACCAGAACGACGCCCAAGGGATCCACGACCAAGCTCTACGTCGAGACCAGGGAAGCTACTGCCGGCCTGGTGGTCGCCTACAACGGCAAACCTCTGACTCCGGAACAACGCCGCGACGAAGAATCGCGCATCGAACGTTTCGTCAACAATCCGGAAGAATTGAAAAAGAAACGCGAGCAGGAACACGACAGCGCTGAGCGCACGCTGCGCATCGTGCGCGCGCTGCCCGATGCTTTCTTGTACGAATACGCCGGAGAAGAACCGGGATCGGAAGGCATTGGCCGAACCGGCGACCCTCTGGTCAAGTTGCAGTTCCGTCCGAATCCCGGCTACCAACCGCCCTCTCGCGTAGAAGAGGTCCTCACCGGAATGCAGGGCTACGTGCTGGTGGACGCCGCCGGTTACCGCATTGCCAGCATTGACGGCACGCTTTTCAAGGAAGTCAGCTTCGGCTGGGGAATTCTCGGACACCTCGATCGCGGCGGCCGCTTCGTGGTTCATCAGCAGGAGGTAGGCGACAATCTCTGGGAAATTTCCAGCATGAGCTTGAGCTTCACCGGAAAAATCCTGCTGGTGAAAAATCTCTCCATTATTTCGACGGAGGTTTTCAGCGGCTTCAAGCAGATCCCCTCGGACTTGACCTTCGCCCAGGCTTTAGAGCTGCTGAAAAAAGAAGAACCTTCCGTGGCAGGAGATCCTGACGCCAGCAAATTTGCCCACAAGTGATGTAGGCAGGACGCCTTGTTCCAGTGGGGACAGGTTTGTGTGGGGACGGGCGCCCTCGCCCGTCCAGGCCGAGCGCAGCTCGGCAACTGCCGGCGATCACCGCGACCGTGGATTCGCTAGCCCTTCCCGGCGCGAAACGTTTCTTCGCGCACGGTGAACTTCCTCACCAGGTCTTCGCATAGCTGGTAGCCTGTCCCCGGCGCGTCGCTGACCGCAATGGTTCCATCGGCGCGGACTTCCACTTCGGGCTCGATGATGTCCTGTTTCCAATAGCGCTTCGAGGCCGACACGTCTCCCGGCAACCGAAAATTCTCCAGCGTCGACAAAGCGATGTTGTGCGCCCGTCCCACTCCCGATTCCAGCATCCCGCCGCACCACACGGGAACGTCGTGCCGCAGGGCGACGTCGTGGATTTTCTTCGCCTCGCTAAATCCGCCCACACGGCCCACCTTGATGTTGAGGATCCGGCAGGCCCCGATCTCCAGCGCAAAATCCGCGTCGCGGGCACTCGAAATCGATTCGTCCAGACAAATCGCCGTCCGGATGGCTTTCTGCAGCCGCGCATGAAGGTAGATCTCATCGTTCCATAACGGCTGCTCCATCATAAGCAGGTTGAAGGCATCGAACTTGCGCAGGTGCTCGACTTCGTCGAGCGTGTAGGCGGAATTCGCATCCACACTGAGCGTAATATCTGCCCAGCGGGCGCGGACCTTCTCCAGCACATTCAGATCCCATCCCGGCTTCACCTTGATCTTGATCCGCCGGTATCCTGCCGCCAGCTCAGTTTCGATCTTCTCCAGCAGTTGTTCCGGCGAGTCCTGAATGCCAATCGAAACCCCACAAGCGATCTCGCGCCGGGTTCCGCCCAGTAATTTCCAGAGCGGCTCTTGTTTCTGGCGCGCCTCCGCATCCCACACCGCGTTCTCAAGCGCCGCTTTGGACATGTGGTGGCCACGGACTCTGGCAAACCGCGCCGCGCAATCCCGCCCGGCAGCTAACTCGCTCCGCAGCAGCAACGGCGCCAGGTAATGCTTGATCGTGGGCCACGCGGCTCCGATCCATTCCGAACTGTAATACGGATCTTCCCCCGCGACGCACTCGCCCCATCCGCGCACTCCATCGGCCTCGACACTCACCAGCAGAATGCGACGGCTGTAAGTTCGGCTAAAGCTCGTTTCAAAAAAATGCACGAGCGGCATGTGAATTTCACGCAGAGTTACGGAGTCGATTTTCATGACTTAGTTATCGCTGGAGGACTGGCAAGTATAGAAGGGCGTCGCAGCAAGGGCAAGGGAGTGCCGCATATGCTGTTTTACTCATAATTTCAGCTGCAAACTATGACCTGAAATTGCGGGAAACAGATCTAATATCGCCAGTCCTCGTTCCACTTTCCCAGCAGGAATCGCCCTTTCCCGTGCTCGTCGCGCTCATAGCCAAGCACGCTCAGCCCTTCGGCGAACGCCTTTTGGAAGCGCTCGCGATTGCTCCCCTGCACCGCCAGCGCCTGCGCACGCGTCGCCGCCGCGGCTTTCCAGGCATAGATTTCCGCCGGCACTTCGATGCGCGCCTTGCATTCGAACTTGGCGCGTGGAGCCTCGGTCAAGACCGCGTTGACCCGTTTGGACTTCATCCACCATTCCGCCACCAGCCGGTCCGTGGGCAAGCCGCCCTGCAACGGAGACGAAGTGATTCCATACTGGTTCACGTTGTAGCGCCGCGCGATCGCACCCAGCCTCTCGATATTCAAGTACGCGTTCTTGATCTCCAGCGGATCGAACGTCCATTCCATCAACTCGATCCCCCGCGCCAGCGCATCTTCACGCTGGTAGAGCTTCATCCGCCGGCCCAGGCCGCCATTTCGATATTGCTCGCGGACGGCCAGCATGTGCGAGTACAGGAAGCAGTGTCCGTTGCGCATTCCCGGAATGGCGAGCGCGAAGCTGATCAGTTCCCCATGGTCGAAGGCCCCAATCACCTGGCCCCCGATCTTCGAGGCCACTACGAACACCCGCACCGGAACCAACTCCGCATCCGAAAACCTCCATACCTCTTTCTGCAGCGCAAAGCAGGCCTGCATCTCGGCCAGCGCTTCGCACTTGCGGATAATCACTTCGCGGGTTGTCGCGGTCACCCTTGTTCTTCCTCCTGCTTCGCTTGTTGCCAAAGTGTTTCCAGTTCGTCCATCGACGCCTGCTGCGGCCCGCGCCCGCTAGAACGCAGACGTTCCTCCATCCACTGAAACCGGCGCTTGAATTTCCGATTCGTCTTCCTCAGCGCCGACTCCGGATCGAGCGACAGATAGCGGGCAATGTTCACCATGACGAAGAACAGATCTCCCACTTCATCTTCGAGACGCTCGCGCAATTTAGGCGAAACCCGCGGTTTTCCCGATCCAGCGATTCCCTTCCCGATCGATTCACTCTTGAACGGGGACGCCGGCACAGCTTTCAACTCCTCGCGCAACTCCGCTGTCTCCTCTTCCAGCTTGGCGAACAGACCTTCGATTTCCGTCCAGTCAAATCCCACGTGCGCCGCCCGCGAACTAAGCTTGTAAGCCTCCATGAGCGACGGCATTTTCGACGAAACACCCGCCAGCACTGACTGCGTGGAGGCATCGTGTTCCGTATCCTCTTCTCTGCGCGCCGCCAGCCGCTTTTTCTTTTCTTCCGCTTTCAGCGCCTCCCAGTTGCGCAACACTTCCGCGGGAGTGTCCGCCTTCACATCGCCAAACACGTGCGGATGCCGGTCCACCAGCTTGTTCGAAAGCCGGTCGAGCACGTCATCCATCGAGAAGTGGCCTTCCTCGCTCGCCATCTGCGAATAGAACAGCACCTGCAGCAGCAGGTCGCCCAATTCGCCGGTCAGTTCCGGCCAATCGCGATTGTCAATGGCTTCGAGGACTTCGTAAGTCTCTTCCAGCGTGTAGGGCTTGATGGTGTCGAAGGTCTGCTCGCGGTCCCAGGGGCATCCACCCGGAGCCCGCAACCGCGCCATGATCTGAACTGCTCGCTCGAATCGTTCGCCGGTGGTGGGCATGCTGTTCAATGTAAATGAGGTGAATTAAGCGAGCAATGGCAGTCGTGCCTGTGTGCCTGTGTGGGGACGGGCGCCCTCGCCCGTCCAGGCCGAGCGAAGCTCGGCAGCGATCTTTGCCGGTGCCAATTCGTCAGTTTCTCTCGCGCCTAGCGTAGAGAACGCACCAGCAATTCCGTCTCGTCCGAGATAATCGCATCCACGCCCCAGGCCGCGAACTCACGCATGCTCTCCGCACGATTCACCGTCCAGACCATGATTTTCTTCCCCGCCGCGTGCACCGTTTCGACCAGTTCCTGATCCGCCAGTTCGAACTGCGGAATCACCCACTCCGCCGGGCTTTCGCGCCAACCGCGCAGCCGGTCTCTCGACTCGCAAAGAAACCCCAGCGGAATCGCCGGATCAAGATCATGGATTGCAGTGAGCACGTCAGAAAGAAACGAAGAAACCACGTATCCCTTTTGCGGGGGATACTTGCGCAATTCCGCGAATGTCTGCTGCTCCAGTCCTGCAACCTTCAACTCAATATCGAGGAACGCCCGTTGCGAAAACTGCCGCAGAACATCCTCCAGCGTGGGCAAAAGCAGGCTTCTCGAATCCGTCTCTTCGATCTTCATCCAGCCGATGGTCGCGTCGTGGCAGATCACAGCCTTCCCGTCAGCGGAAAGCCGCACGTCGAATTCAAATCCGTCGCAGCGATGCAGTAAGCAAAGCTCGAACGATGCCAAAGTATTTTCAGGGATGTCCCGGGAAGCCCGAGCCCCACGGTGTCCCAGAAGAAGAGGTGTCATGGGAGTTTTCGGTTCTCCGGCAAGAGCCGCAAACGCTTTAAGGTTTTACTGAGAACTGATAGCTGAGAACTGAGAACTGTCTTCTCAGTCCAAATCGAAATCGCGGATCGGCTTTCCCGTGTCCGGCGTCTCTTTAGCCTTCTTCACCGCCTCCTGGAATTTCTTTTCCAGCAGTTCCGAGGCGTGCTTTTGCGCTTCCATCGACTGGCGGAAGATCGAATCGCGCCGGCTGTCCTGCTCTTTCATGGCGCGCGCCGCTTCTTCCATGTCGTTGAAGGTTTTCGGCTTGACCGGCGCCGTGTGTGCGATGACGTTGCGCGTGGCCGCGTCGATCTTCATGACCGCGCCGCAGCAGGGGCAAGTCACGTCAAAGCTGGACTCACGGAAATTGGATTCGCGTTTCACCACAGGCGATCATACCGCAATCTTCGTTAGGGTGGGTCAGGTCAGCGCGGCGTGAGGCGAATGGGTAGAATGTGGAACAGATACAGCATCTCCCAGCCCAGCAGGACGATCGACACCAGCACTACCAGGATGGCCAGAATCTCACCAAAACTCAGACCACTTTTTTCCTGCTCGAAATGTCGTGCCCCAAGACTCAAGATGTTCAACGTGGCAAAGCCAAAAACCAGCGCCCACAGAATGTTGTAAATTTCGTCGCGAGTCGACCGCAGCAGGAACATCGCGGGCAGAACCCCGACCGCCAGCGCGTGCAGCGCACGGCCAGAAACCTCCATCCAGCCAGAAACTTGTCCCATCGCAAGAAATAGCGATGCGCAACTCCGGGGTGCGGCAGCGAAGGGCCGAGGCAGTCTCATGCGGAAATTGATAGTACCGTGTTTGCCTTGCGAAAGTCAGCCAAAACCATGAGAAAAGGCGCCTCATTAGTTCATGCGGTTGATTTTCTGAGGGCGGTCACAGAGGATAGTACCCGAGAAAGTACCCGAGCCAGTATCCGAGAAAGCATGCAATGATCGTCAACTTCGCCGAGCGGGCGCACAACCACAACTGGGAACTCGACCCGGTCACCCGGTCTTTGCTGGATACGGATTTCTACAAACTCCTGATGCTCCAGTTCATCTGGAAGCATTACCCGACAACCCGTGTGTCGTTCTCTCTGCTGAATCGCTCCACTTCCGTACGCCTGGCCGACATGTTTCCGCGCGAGGAACTTCTCCACCAGATGGAGCACGTTCGCGGCCTCCGCTTTCGACGGTCGGAACTGGTCTGGCTCGCCGGCAACACGTTCTACGGCCGCAGCGGCATTTTTGAACCCGCATTTCTGGAATGGCTGGAAAACGATTTCCGATTGTCAGATTATGAACTCTCGATCAAGGATGGCCAGTTCAATCTCACCTTCGACGGCCTTTGGGCCGAGACCACAATGTGGGAGCTCTATGTGCTCTCCATCCTCGACGAACTCAAGACCCGGGCAGGTTTGAAAAAGCTGCGCGAGTTCGGCCTCGACATCCTGTACGCCAGGGCAAAAACCAAGCTCTGGCATAAGATCGAGCGGCTGCGCGGCGTCCCCGGTCTGGCCGTGGCTGACTTTGGAACCCGCCGCCGCCACAGCTTCCTCTGGCAGGAATACGTGGTCAACGCCATGAAGTCGAATCTAAACAGCGCGTTTACTGGAACCTCCAACGCCTTTCTTGCCCATAAGCACGATCTCGAAGCCATCGGAACCAACGCCCATGAGATTCCCATGGTCATGGCCGCGCTCGTGTCGAATGATGACGACGATGCCCTGAAAGCCTCACAGTACCGTGTCCTCGAGTTATGGCAGGCGACCTACCATGGCGCTCTACGCATCATGCTGCCCGATACTTTTGGCACTACGCAATTTCTCGAGCACGCCCCCGACTGGGCGGCCGACTGGACCGGTCAGCGCGTTGACAGCAAAGATCCCTACATTGCCGGCGATGAGTATATTCACTGGCTCCAGGCGCGCGGCAAGAATCCACAGGAGAAGCGCCTGATCGCTTCCGACTCCCTCGACGTGGATGACATCCTAGGACTCCACGCCTATTTTGGTGGAAAGCTGGGAAGGGGCGTCAACATAAAAGACTTCACCTCCGCCGCCGATTTTGAGGATCCGAAGAAGTGGACGCCCGGCCGCCGCATTCGTTTCAGTGCCGGTTGGGGAACTCTGCTGACCAACGATTTCCGCGGCTGCGATCCAGCCGGCGGCAGCGACTTTGACCCCGTCAGCTTGATCTGCAAGGTATCCACAGTCGAAGGCAAACCAGCCGTGAAGCTCTCCGACAACTACGCCAAAGCGCTAGGCACACCGGAAGAAATCGACCGCTACCGGCGAGTGTTCGGCACCGCCGGGATAAGCAACCTTCCCGTGATCACGTGAGAATTAACGTCCTCTCGTTAGGACGATTGCGCATCACGCTTGCGCCTTGGAGAACGCGGCCCTTTGCCGAAGCGGCGCAAGCCGGGTTTGTTCCAGATCATCCCGATAGAAAAGGTTGTAGGTATCGAACGGGATGAGGCGCCCATCGGGATGGACGATGTGGACGCAAGTTTTCTTAACCGAGCGTACGTCGAAGGAATGGGCGTCGATGAATTGCATGATGATGACGCGAAATACATTCTCGTAACCAAGCCCCTCAGGGACCAGAACCTTCGGCAGACAGCACAGCAGTTCGCGCAGGCTGCCGGCACCGGATTTCGGCGAGTGATTGGTCGCGAACAATTTAAAGAGGTTCTCCCGCACCACCGCTTCCTGTTCGTGGAGAATTGTGTTCCCACCAGCGTTGATCAGAATTTCGGGAGGAATCACTGATGTCAGCGGCGTTACTTTACCGCCCAGTTTGAGCGCATACGCCATGGCCAGAGAATCCGGGTGGCACGGTACCGGAATAACATCTTCAGGCTTGAATATCGTCGTCTGCTCCAGAATCTTGCGGCGCACTTCGGTGAGGGTAAGGCGATCGGTGCCAGGATCGAAATCTTCCAGGCGTCCGGCATCTTGAATCGGCTGGAAGGTGACTCCGCGGATGCACGGCTGTTGCAGAGCGTATTCGATGGTCTTGCCAATCTCCCCATCGTTGAGCCCCTTCTTAAGAGTAACAACCAGGTTTGTGGCAATGTTGTGCCGGTTCAGTTGTTCGATAGCGTCGTGGCGAATGCGGCGCAGGTCAGCCCCGCGCAGCACCATCAGCGGCTTGAGTTCGAACGAATCAAACTGCAAATAGACTTCGAAATCCTCTGCATACTCTGCCAACCGTCTCACGAATTCCTCGTCCTGCGCGATGCGAACGCCGTTAGTGTTCAGCATCAGGTGCTTGATCGGACGAACCTTGGCCAAGTCGAGCACCGCAAAGAAGTCGGGGTGCACCGTCGGCTCCCCGCCCGAAATCTGCACAACGTCGGGATGGCCTTCGTTCCGGACCACGGCGTCAAACATCTTCTCGATCAGCTTCAGATCGCGGAACTGCTGGCGTTCGGGCCCGCTCGATGCGTAGCATACCGGACAACGCAGATTGCAGTAGTCGCAGATTTCGACCAGGGTCAGGCAAGAGTGCTGCTCATGATCGGTGCACAGGCCGCAGTCGTAAGGGCATCCCCATTTGACGGCGGTGTTATAGACCAACGGCATTTCCGGTGGCTTGATAAACACTTCCCGGCACCGTCGGTAATACTCGACATCATCCGCAATCAGCACGCGCTCTTGCTCGTGCTGCGGACAGTGCTTCAGCAAATAGACCTTGCCGTCTTGAAAAACCGTCTTGGCTTCGATTTTTTGATAACACGTCGAGCAGATGGAGATGACGACGTCGTAGAAGAGGTAGGGACGTTTCTTGTCAGCCATGGATGACTCGCCGTTTATGGTCAGACGCGGTTACTTGCTACGATTTAGCTTGCCAATCAGCATGACTCCACCGATGGCAACCCCCAGAGCTACGGCAGCAAAAACGGCGGATAGCATACGGTCTCTGATACTTAGAGCGTGTAACAAAACCATCATTGCAGCTTCGCGTACTCGGCCTTGGCTTGCTTCAGGATGGGGATGTCGGGGTCGGCGTCTTTCCAAAGGGTGAGGAAATCTTTGTAGGCGACGAGCGCCTTGGCGGTGTCGCCCTGCAACGCATAGGCCCTGCCTAGTTGGAGATGGGCAAGGGCCCCAGTGATACCGTTCAGTACTACTCCGGGATGATCGAGCAGTTTTTGAAACTCAGTAACGGCTGCGCTGCCGTTGTGTGCTGACAACTCGATCTGCCCACGCAAATATGCGGGATAAAGACCGGTAACTTTATAAACCTCATCCCGTCCCAATTCATCCGGAAGTGTAATTTCCAAGGTTGCAAGTGCTTGCGCAGCATCGCCACTGTTGACTTGCATAGCTGCTTCGACTAGCGGCAGAACAACCATCCTTAATCTCAAATCCAACGGGAATTGCTTCTCCAATTCCGTTGCCAACTTCTTCGCCCGCGCAGAATCGCCAACCTGCGCCAGAGTGAGAGCCGCCTCTATTTTCACGCGCCTTCCCGAATCCAATTCCAACGCTGATAGGGTAGCGTGCTTCGCTGCTTCCGTATTCCCCAGTTCCGCCTCACGGAATGCGCGGTTTACCTCCCAAATCGCCGCTGCTCCCTTGAGGTCTGCGCGGATTGCGGAGTCTGCCGCCCGCCGACTGAGTTCTCGTGCGTTCCGAAGGTGCCCGTAATATCCCTCGGTGTCGGACTGCATGCCCAATAGTTGGTCTTCCGCTCCGGGCTTGCCGGTGCCCCAAGCCACCTGTCTTTCCATCTCCCCGTGATCACGATTCATGAAGGCCAACATGTAGCTCACTTCGTGCAGCCATTCGTTATCGAGTTTTCGTGCTTCGGCCTGCTCAAGCATCTTTTTCGCGTTGTCCAGCTGATTGAGACAAATGTATGTCAATGCCAGCTGCCCGTAAACATTCGCGTCATCTGGGTCTAGCCGTAGGCTCTCTTGTAATTCCAGCAATGCCTTCTCGTATTGTCCGAGGCTAAAGTGAACCATTGCCAAGTAGGCGGGCGGCCAACCATCTGCGGGATAGTTTTGTTTCCAAAGTTCGTATTGCTCGGCGGCCTTCTGCCAATCCCCAATGACCGATTCGTAGTACACGCCCGAGATTCGATACCCTTCACGATCACTCGCTCGCGCTCGAAGCTCAAAAGCCTTCTTGAAGCTTTCAATCGCCAGATTCTCTTGGCCAAGATCTTCGTAGTCGAGTCCGAGACTAAGATAGGCTGAAGCAAAGTTTTGATCGAGTTCGATGGCATGCTTGTGGAAGGGTATAGCCTCGGCCGTTCCCTTCGTGTGAATCATTGTGTGTGCCATGCCGTAAGCTTGCAGGGCTTCCAGGGAAGACGTCGTCACCTCAGCCGGAGGTTTGAATTTCTCCACCGATGCGAGCGATTCACCCAGCTTCGTTCGTAGGCGGTCAGTTACCTGACTTAGCGCTTTGAGGGTGCTTTCCTTGCTCGTCGCCTCAGCCTGCTCCTTGGCTAAGACATCCCCGGTATTGCAGGCGACCGCTTCCAGACCCACCACGTATTCGCTGCCGAGGCTGGAAATTGACCCCGCCAAAACGGCCTTTCCGCCCGTGCGAGCGCAGATTTCTCTAGCCACCTCCGGTGTGATGCGATCACCGGGTGAGCGGCCCATCAACTTCAACGTTTCGCTCACCTTCCGATCGGAGACAATGTTGAGGAAGGGCGACTGCTCAAGTTGCACCGAGAGTGCCTGCTTCAGCGCGTCGTCAAATACTGGGTCACCAGTGCGATTGGCAAAGTCTGCGAGAACAATGGTGTCTTTGCCGGTGAGCTTGGGCCTACGGTAGGAGTAGAAGTAAACGCCGATGGACAACGCCAGCACAACCAGGGCAGAAGGAACAATTCTCTTCCAGCGTTTCCCCACACCAGTTGCAGCGTACGAAACCTTTGCCGAGGATGACGACCCTCCGGATTCCGACAGCGCGTCCAGAGCGAACGCCAAGTCGGACGCCGACTGGAAGCGCTGCTCGGGATTCTTTTCCAGACAACGATGCACCACCCGTTGCAATGGCGGAGGAAGATTCGGCACAACCTGCGAGATTCCCGGAGGCTCTTCGTTCAGGATCGCCGTCATCGTCTCTGGCGAACTCGGCTTCTGAAACGCCCGCTTCCCCGCCAGCATTTCATACAGGATTGCTCCGAAGGCAAAGATGTCGGCTCGATGGTCGGCCGGTTGTCCCCGTACCTGCTCCGGCGACATGTAGCCCACCGTGCCCATCATCACTCCCGCTTCTGTTCCCTCGGTGAGCATCAGCGCGCTATGCTCCGAACTGGATCGCGGCTGCGTCAGCTTCGCCAACCCGAAGTCCAGAATCTTCACCCGCCCGTCTTTGGTGACGAACAGGTTCTCCGGCTTCAGATCACGATGCACGATCCCTTTCTCGTGCGCCGCCGCCAGGCCGCGCGCGATCTGCACCGCGTAATCAATCGCCTTGCGCACTGCGAAACGGCCGCGCCTGATCGGCTCGCGCAGAGTTTCCCCTTCCAGCAGCTCCGATACCAGATACGGCGCACCTTCGTAAGTGCCCATCTGATACACGGCCAGAATGTTGGGATGGTTCAGTGCCGCCGAGGCTCGCGCTTCCTGCTCGAAGCGCCGCAGCCGATCGGGATCAGACGAGAGGAACGACGGCAGAACCTTGATCGCCACATCCCGCCCCAGCCGCGAATCGCGGGCGCGATACACCTCGCCCATGCCGCCCGAACCAAGCAGAGCCTTGACCTCATACTCGCCCAGCCTGGTCCCAGCGGTCAGCGTCACGCGCGGCGTGGACAACTGCGCCAGGAAGCTGGAGCGCACGTCGTCGCTGGAGGCGAGCAAGGTTTCGACTTCCTGCCGCAGGGACGGGTCGGACGAGCAGGCACGATTCAGAAAGGCGGAGCGGTCGCCCGGCGACAACTCCAACGCTTTCGCGAGCACATCATGAATCTGTTGCCAGCGTTCCGGCGTCATTGCTCTGCTGACTCTCTCAGTTGGTGATGCAACCAAAGCCTGGCGGTAGCCCAATATTTCTTCACCGTCGTTGGCGAGAGATTCAGCGCCCGCGAAGTTTCCTCGATGGAAAGGCCGCCGAAAAACCTCAACTCGACGATGCGACTCTGCTGCTGATTGAGTTTCGCCAATTCGCTCAGCGCGTCGTCGAGAGCGACCATGTCCACGCTTCGCGTCTTGAACGCCAAGTTGTCGTCCAGCGTCAATCTGTAGCCCCCATCCCGCCTGACGGCCTTGCGACTGCGGGCGTACTCGACCAGAATCTGCCGCATCAATTGCGCGCAGATGGCTAAGAAATGCTCCCGGCTCTGGAAAGGAGCCGCCCCTTGCTTCTCCAGTCGCAGATAAGCCTCGTGCACCAGGGCAGTGCTCTGCAGGGTGTGGTCTGGACGTTCGTTCCGCATGTAATGATGCGCCGCCCGCCGGAGCTCGTCATAGACGAGAGGAAGCACCTCCTGCAACGCCTGCTCGTCACCGGCCTGCCAGCTCGCGAGCAACTCGCTGACCGCTTTAGGCGAAAGTTGCGACAACGGCACCCCCCAAGACACACGTCCCCAAAATCCTGGTGGATAACGGTAGCCGCACCCGCTAGTACTGTCAAGCGATTGAAAACACGTGTACTTCGTCGGCTTAATGCTCGATTCCTGCCGGGCTGAGTGTGAGAGCTGAAAAATAAATTTGCCTTCTAGCGACCAATTCTCCGAGAAATTTCACTTTAAGAGATGACAGGGCCTTAACTGATAAGAACGTCCGGCTAAGACCGAGAGGAGAGATGTGATGATTGGAAAACGTCAACCTGCGTCTATTGGTGCTCTAACCCTAGCTCTGCTTTCCACGCTGCTGCTGCTGGTCGCTCGCCCAGCCCAGGCCCAAACTGAGACCCAACTCTGGGACTTCTGCCCGGACGGGGGCACCTGTGCGGACGGCTCGCAATCCTATTCCAGCCTTGCCACTGACGGCACCAACTTCTATGGGACGACCTTCGACGGGGGGCTGAGTTTTGGAACTGTTTTCGAGGTTTCGCCGAATAGCATCGGAGGCTGGAACGAGAATGTGATCTACACCTTCACGGGAGGGACGGACGGGGCCCATCCCAGGAGCTCTCCTCTGATCTTCGACAGCCTTGGAAACCTTTATGGAACCGCACAATATGGCGGCCCCAATCAATACGGCGTCGTGTTCGAGCTTAGCCCTCAGGGAGCAAACTGGACGGAAACGGTCCTGTACAGTTTTGCCGGCGGGACGGATGGTTACAGTCCGGTAAGCGGTCTGATCATGGACCCTTCTGGCAATCTCTACGGTACAACCTTATTTGGAGGCGTCAGCCAAAATGGGACCGTCTTCGAGCTGAGCCTCTCCGGTGGTGCCTGGAGTAAGCAAACGATCTACGAGCCTAGCACTGGTACCGGCTACGCCGGGTTAACTATGGACGCCAAGGGGAGTGTTTACGGTGCCACACCTTTGGCAGTATTCGAACTGTCACCGAACGGCGACGGTGGTTTTAATTCGACTGTGATCCACACCTTTACAGGTACTCCTAAAGACGGCATGCAGGCGGAGGGCACTCCCGTGCTCCAGGGCGGAAAACTTTACGGTACGACAGAGTTTGGCGGAGTCGAGAACCTTGGAACGGTCTACGAGCTCAGCCCTGTGAAGAATGGAAAATGGACAGAGAAGATTCTCCACTCCTTTAAGGGCGGTGTAAAAGATGGCGATGAGTGTTATGCGGGGATTGTGTTCGATCCGGCAGGGAACATTTACGGCACCACGATCTCCGGTGGCAAGTTCGGCGTTGGAGGCGATGGAATTGTTTTCGAATTAGTGGCCCCGGTTGGCACGGGCAGCTACAAAGAGAAGATCCTCTGGAATTTCAATGGCACCGATGGAACGGCTCCGTTTGGCGGCCTGATTCTAGATAGCGCAGGCAACCTGTATGGCACGACGCAGGTTGGCGGGACCTATGGAGACGGCACTGTGTTCGAAGTCGCTCCTTCGGGTACGGCGGCCACCACTACAACCACGCTCACGTCTTCGCTGAATCCGTCCACTCCCGGAGAGGCTGTGACCTTTACCGCAGCAGTCACTCCTACGCCGTTTGATGGAGAGACAATTACGTTTAAGCATGGCTCAACGGTGCTTGGGACGGGCCTCCTGAGTGGCGGCTCGGCTAGCTACACGACCTCGACTCTGCCGGTGGGCACAACGTCGGTCGAGGCAGTGTACGGCGGTGACGGGGACTTCGACGCCAGCACCTCGAACGTGGTGAAGCAGGTGGTGGATAAGGCCGCAGACTGACGAAATTAAAGCTCCACCCAACAATCAGCACCCGTTGGCCCACTTGGGCATGCAATGCTTTCACGCGCCGAGTCTGGTTCCCGCGGCGAGGCTCATTGTTTCAGGTCAGCGGGCCAGTTGGTGACCAGGGTGAGCGGTTCGGTGATGGGCAAGAATGCATCGGACTTCACGCTCCCGCCCAGCTCAAATTGCGGGAGTTCGCTCTCAGCCGGCACCGGTTGCACGATCAGCGTCACGTTTACGCCTGCCGCCAAAGGTTCGCTCTCCGCGACGTTGAACGTCACGGACAATGCGCGGTCGGGTACGCAGACGGTGCTGCTCTCAGGAACCGGAGACTAAGGCCCGGTGCAGGACGTGTGGGCTGGCCCCAGGTTGCTAGAAAGCCTGGGGCCATTCTCATCCCGAGAGAAAGTTCCAACAGATAAGGACACAACCCAGAGACAAGAAGGCCTCGTGAATGTCGGCCCGTTTTTCGTAGCGCACGCGCAGGCGCCGGAACTGATTCAACCAAGCAAAGGTCCGTTCGACCACCCAGCGCCATCGCCCCAGTCCGCTACCATGTTCTGTATTGCGTTTCGCAAGAAAAGGGATGATGCGTCTGTCACGCAGACTTTGCCGGATCGCTTCGGCATCGTAACCGCGGTCACCGAACACGCAGTTAGGACGCCGGCGAGGGCGTCCGCGCTTTCCCTGCAAGACAGGGATCGCATCAACCAGTGAGAGCGCTCTGCTGTGAGTCGTTTCGGTTGGCCCCGGTCAGTTGAATGGCTAGCGGAACTCCCCGTCCGTCGCAGATGAGATGACGCTTGCTGCCTAGCTTGGCCCGGTCAGTAGGATTCGGTCCCGTCTGGCGCCCCCAAAAACAGCCCGGATCGAACTTCCGTCCACGACGGCCCGTGACCAGTCGATCTGTCCGTAACGCGCCAGCCAGTCCAGCAGAACGAAATGGAGCAGTTGCCAGATCCCAAGCTGCTGCCAGTCGCGCAATCGTCGCCAGCAACTCATTCCTGAGCCACAGCCCAGCTCTTGCGGTAGCATTTCCCAAGGAATCCCACTGCGCAGGACGAACACAATGCCGGTAAGACACGCTCTGTCTGCTAAGCGGGGTCTTCCGCCTTTGGTCCTCGCCTTCGCGACTGGGATGAACGGTTCAATCAATTCCCACAGCCCGTCAGGCAAGAGTTCGATGGTCATTGGATAACTCCTGTCTGCAGGGATGTTCCAACCCTTTCCACGGGTTGCTGGAGAAACGAGGTTTTGTTAGAGGTTCTTAAGTGACCCAAGCCGTTGCCTGTGACCGCACATGAGGAACACAACAAGAAAAGAAGTGCCGCTACGATCACTACCATGGCGAGCACGACCGTGATTATTGTCTTCAATTGGCGCTCTTCCCTTACTAATTACGGGCCAACTGGGGATCCTTCAATGGCGGGCCGTCTAAGCCAGCGACCAACGTCGCGAGAATAATACAGTAAGCAGAGAACACAGGCCCACTGAATTCCTCCCAGGCCCAAGAGAATGCGCGGGTACGGCTTGATGAAGTCGCACAACAGCCGGAACGACAGATAGGTGACCATAAAGAACTTAAAGGCATACAAAAAACAGTCATTGTTCTTTGCTCCTTCGTCGTTGACCTGGAGACGGCGAGCATAATCCGATACAGTAGCGGGATCAGGGCAAGCAGGAAAACGATTTCATAGAGCTGAGTCGGATGGCGCCGAATCCCGTCGCCAAAGTCAACGCCCCATGGAAGACCAGTAGCGACGCCGTAAGTATTGTCGGCAAGCCCGGTGAGAAAGCAGCCGATGCGTCCAATGGCGATGCCGAACGCTAGTGGAATGGCATATAGGTCGCCGGTCGACTGCTTGATACTGACATATCGCTTGATGACTTCGACAAAGACCAGTCCAAAGACAAGCGCCCCGACCATCGTCTTCCCGCCCATCAGGTAAGCTGGATCGCGCAGATGACTCCAGGTAAGTCGCGGGTCCTCCAGCCAGTACACAATCTTGGACCCAATTGCAGCGCCAGCCAACGCGAAAGCGACCGCGGCCCAGCGCAGCGGCGTACTAATTGCATCGCCGAAACGGCGGCGCAGGTAAAGGTAGACGCGGAAGGCAACGCAGTAAGCCAGCGCTTCAAAGAGCGGATGCGGATGAATCCGTCTGCCACGAGGGTAAAGTAGTGGGGAAAAGCGACAGCCGTTTGGCGTAGAAAAAGCATTGAATAAAAGATGCAGCATTATAGACACGCCGGGCCTATGTGCGCCTTGCCCCTACCTCGCCTCCGCCATCGCCTCGCGTTCCCCCACCTGCTGCCGCCACATCGCGTAGTACAGTCCTTTTTGATCGAGCAGCTCCGAGTGCCGCCCAAATTCGACGATCCGTCCCCGCTCCAGCACGTAAATTCGGTCAGCGTGCATCACCGTGGACAGCCGATGCGCAATCAGAATCGTGATCGCTTCCTGATTGCTTGCGACCTCGCGAATCGTCCGGCTGATTTCTTCTTCCGTCAGCGAGTCGAGCGAAGACGTCGCTTCATCGAACACCAGCAACTGCGGATGCCGCAACAGCGCCCGAGCAATCGAAAGCCGCTGCTTCTCGCCTCCCGAAACCTTCACGCCACCTTCACCGATCAGCGTGTCCAAGCCGCGATCGGCGCGCGAAAGCAAGCTGTCGGCGGCCGCCTGCTGCAACACTTCCATGCATTCCTCGTCGCTAGCCTTGGGATTCACGAAGAGCAGGTTCTCGCGAATCGACCCCGAAAACAGCTGCGTATCTTGCGTCACAAATCCGATCTTCTCCCGCAGCAGATCCAGGTTCACGCGATTCGACGGAATCCCGTTGTAAAGAATCTCGCCCGCTTTCGGAGCGTACAAGCCCACCAGCAGCTTCACCAGGGTTGACTTCCCTGCCCCGGACGGTCCCACAAAAGCAATCGTGTCTCCGCGAGCCGCGCTGAAGCTGATCTCGTCCAACGCCAGCATGGCAGAACTCTGATGCTGAAAACTGACGCGCTCAAACTGCAAGGTCATAAGCTCGTCCACCGGCTCCGGATCGGCTGGCTTCGGATCGCGAGGCGTGTCGAGAATCTGCTGAAAATTCTGCAGCGAGACTTCCGTTTCGCGATAAATGTTGATGACGTTCCCCAACTCCTGCAACGGCGTAAAGATGAAAAACGAATAAATCATCAGCGCGAAAAATTGTCCGACGGTGATCTGCTGGCGAAAAATCAGATAGAGCATCAGAAACAAAATACTGGTGCGCAATGCATTGACGGCTGTCCCCTGGATGAAACTCAGGCTGCGCAGATACTTCACTTTCTTCAGTTCGAGCTTCAGAATTTTTCCCGTGATCCCGTTGAGCCGCCCCACTTCCTGATGCGCCAGTCCCAGGCTCTTCACCAATTCAATATTGCGCAGCGATTCGGTGGTCGAACCCGCCAGTGCCGTGGTTTCGGCAACAATGGTCTTCTGCATCTTCTTGATCCGCTTGCTCAGTACCGAACTGATAATTCCAAGCAGTGGGACCGTAATCAGAAACGCCGGAGCAATCGACCAGTGGACGCGGAAGGCATAAATCATCACAAACACAATGCCAATGACTGAAATGAACAGCACATTGATGGCCGCGGTAATAAACCGCTCCACGTCGCTACGAACCTTTTGCAATTTGCCCAGGGTTTCGCCGCTGCGCTGGTCTTCGAAAACCTGGTAGGGCAAATCGAGCGAATGGCGGATCCCGTCCGAGTACATGGTGGCGCCCAACCTCTGCACGATCACATTTACGAAGTAGTCCTGGAAATTCTTGGCCACGCGCGACACAAATGCCACTCCCACCGCCGCCAGCAGCAACAGCCCCGCTCCACGGATGAACTGCCCCTGCGTGTACTGGTGATACTTGGTGGCATAGCTGTCAATCACATGCCGAAAAATCAGCGGATCGAGCAGCGAGAAAATCTGGTTGGTGGTCGCCAGCAAAAGAGCAACCACAAAGAGTTTCCAGTATTGTTTGGAGTACTGGTAAAGAAGATCCATAGGCGTCGGCGTGCGCAATGTGGTTTAGATGGTTTGCCGGAGTTTTCCGATTCAGGAAGGCGCGACGGCCACTCGACTGGACGGGCGGGGTGCCCGTCTCTCCACCGGATCTCACACGATCTAACCAGAGTGCGATCAAGTCTGAGCTATTACAAATGAGGCCCGTAGAACTTGCCACCCCGGCTACGCGGATTGAACCCTCGCCAAGAGCCAGTACTTCGGCACCGACTGAAAAGTTAGTTCATCCTCAGGTGTGACAAAGTCCATTCCGCAGCGCGGGCACGTGAACTCCCGTGGTTCGGGACGGTCACGTCCCACGACGTTCATCGCCCCGAAGGCAACCGCCAACGCACCGCAGTCGGGCATTGGGCAAATGGCTCCCGCCGCTACTTCCTCATCGCGTTCTTCCCACTCATACGCCATGGTGTCGGCCTCTTGACCGCGTAGGGTCGCTTTCAATGCAAAAGAGTCCTTCGTCTCCCAGATAACGAAACGGCGCGAGACCGGAAGAATTTGCGCATTGGGCGACCATAAAGGCTTCCCACTACTTCTGTGTGCTCAAAGATACCCCTGCTACGCCCCAGCCATGTGCGCGGAATATTAAGCAACCAAAGAATGCTTGTCTGTTCATAATTGAACACGCCCGAAAGATGTCCCACGTTCGTGGCGTAGTTGGCAAAACCTAGCGATTACACTCACAACCCGGCCCCGGTGGGGGTTCTGATCGCCTGATAGCGACAGTTAGGGCTTATTCGTCAGCTACAATGCTCCCGTGATCGTGGCAGAACTCCAACCTGGCTGTATTGAGGAAGTGTTTACGGTCATGGACTATTACGCCCACGTAAGGACGTTGCGAAGTTCAAAGGTCCTTTCCCCACTTTTGTGATTTCCTCCACTACTTCGTTCGCGGAATCCTCTCCAAAGTGCCAACCAGCAAGCTGTGCAATACCAGAAAGCGGCCTTTTCTTAGCGCGGCATTTGTGACATCGCCCTCTCCGGATTCGTGCTAGACTACCCGACCATGCCGCAGTTTGTGATCGAACGAGAAGTGGCGGGCGCGGGGAAACTGTCAGAATCCGAGATCCGAGATCTGTCCCTTCGGTCCTTAGAAGTCTTGAAGGAAATGGGGCCGCAGATTCAGTGGCTCCACAGCTACGTCACGGAGGACAAGGTCTATTGCGTTTACCTGGCTCCAGACGAGAACATTATTCGCGAGCATGCGCGACGAGTGGGGATTCCAGCCGATCGCGTGTCGGCCGTGCGACGGCTCCTTGATCCTACGAAGCTGAACTAACCGGTTCTTTGAGAGAGTATCGAATCGCCTCCTCCAGACTCATGGCGGCTCCTTCTGACCACGCCCTTTGTCCTTCAGACTCACCGATAGCTTCCCACGCGCGCGCGAGGTGTTGATCGAGCTTCAGCTGTTCCGCCTGAAATAACGGCGCGCCGACCAAATGGCGCACTTGTGCGGCGGCACCGGCAAGTTTGAGAGAGCGCACGGCATCGCCCCGCGAGGCAGCCAGACAAGCGGAACCTTCGAGCGCGCGAGCAATGCCACGCCTGTGGCCCAGGTCTGCAAACGTCTCTAAGGCCTCGTTATAGGCCGCACGCGCAGCCGGATACTCGCGCCGCTCGCAGTAGATGTAACCTAGGTCGTTTAAAGACCGTGCCGAACCCCAGTGATCTCCAGCTTTGCGGAAGGCGGCAAGCGCTCGCTCATACAGACCTCGGGCAGTAACCAAATCGCCTTGCTCGCGCGCAATGTCTCCCTGTTGGTTGAGAGACCAGGCTGCTCCACTACGATCGCCAAGCTCCTCAAATAGATTCGTGGCCTCCTGCAGAGCTGCTTGTGCGCGCGAGTAATCGCCACGGGCTTTGACCACGTTGGCAAGGTTGTGCAAACACCGCGCGGTAGACGGGCGGTCTGATAAAGCACGCCAGCATACGAGACTGCGCTCGAAGCCGTCTTGCGCTGAGGAGTAATCGCCCCGATCCCGGGCAGAGACCGCTAACGCGTTTAGGGAAACTGCGATTCCCCATTGATCGCCTAATTCTTCATAAATTGAAAGACTCCGCTCATGCCATTGCCGGGCGACCGAGAAATCTCCCTGAGCCGTTGCGAATACTCCGATCAACTGCGCCACCTTAGCGCGTTCTTTTGGGTGACTTTCGCCTGCGAGTTCTAGAACTCTTTCCAGGAAGACCCGACCTTCAATGAGGTGTTCTCGCATATCCCAGAATAGGAAGAGAGCCATGGCGAGGCGCAATCCCCAGTCGAGATTGCGATTTTCAAACAACCAGTCGAGAGAGGAACGAAAATTCTCAATCTCAACGTCGCATCTCACTAGCCACGCGGCCCGCTCCTGAGCGGTTAATTCTGGATTTCCTTCCTCCGCGACCACCAGGCAATAGGCCGCATGAGCACGTCGTACAGCGGATTCCTCGCCGCTGGCAAGCAGGCGTTCGAGGGCATATTCGCGAATCGTCTCTAGCATGGCGAAGCGCGGTTCAGAACTTCCGGTATCGGCCCTCTGAACCAAATTCTTGTCCACGAGCGAGGAGAGTCCGTCGAAAATCTCTATGCCCAGGTCGAGGCCGGTATTGCAAACAGCTTCGGCAGCATCCAGGCTGCCCCCGCCAGAAAACACGGAGAAACGCCGAAACAGCTTTTGCTCAGATTCGTTTAATAAGTCGTGGCTCCAATCGATGGTTTTACGTAGCGTCTGTTGCCGTTCCGGCAGATCGAGTGCGCCGCCGGTCAGCAATTGCAGGCGGCTCTGCAGCCGTTCCAATATGGCGCGTGGCGATAAAACCTTAGTTCGGGCCGCCGCCAGTTCGATCGCGAGCGGCAATCCGTCGAGTCGCGCACAAATCTCGTGAACCGCAGCCGAATTCTCGGAAGTAATTGCAAAATTGGGCCGGACGGACGTTGCGCGCTGTGCGAACAGTTCCACGGCGGGCTGTTCTTTCAATGGCGCTACCGGTAATTCCTGTTCGCCATAGATACGCAAGCTGGCACGGCTGGTGACGATGATTTTAAGAGCCTGGCATGCATTCAAGATTTCGGCCACAACTGTGGCGGCCGGTAGGACTTGTTCGAAGTTGTCGAGTACCAGCAAGAATGGTCCGGACCCCTGCAGATGATCAGCAATGAGTTGTGAAACTGATCGGCCGGCGGATTGCTGGACATCCAGCGTCTTCATGATCGCGGTTGCCACGAGGTCAGCATGATTGATCGCGGCCAACCCGACGAATTGAATGCCTGCCAGGAACTGGTCTGTCACAGCCGAGGCTATCGCGATCGCGAGTCGGGTCTTGCCGGCACCGCCCGCGCCAGTGAGGCTTAGCAATCGAACGTTGGGTCGGAGTAGTAGGCTCGTTGCTTCCGCGACCTCTTGTTCTCGCCCGATGAGAGACGTCGTTGGTCTGGGAAGATCAAGATTCCTGTCTCCGCCTTTTGCGACTGGAATTTTGCAGCTTTCCGTGGAGAGAACTCGGTCACTGCCAGGAAGCGAGACTGGAACCAGAAACCTATATCCCCTGCGCGGCAGGGTCTCAATGAACCGAGGATTGCCCGCATCATCCCCAAGCGTTTCCCGAACCTTATTTATCGCTTTGTTCAGCCCGTGCTCAAAATCGACGAATGTGTCCTGAGACCAGAGCTTGTCGTGCAGTTCCTCGCGCGTAACCACCTGTCCAGGCTTTTCCAGCAAGGCGACGAGAACATTGAAAGGCTGTCCACTGATCTTTAGCTTGATTCCGCCGCGGCGCACTTCTCCGGCGCGCGTATCCACCTCGAAATTGCCGAAGCGAATGACTCTTGGTGACGACTGCGGCGCTCCTGCTGCTTCCTTCATGAGGCAGGCGGTCCTAAACGCAGACAATATAGCACCGGATCAAAGCTGCTGATTCCGTACTCGGGGATTTGAAACCGCAATTGCTTATATACCAACTACTTGCAATGGGAGGCACGTTCCATCCACTGGGGACTCGCAATCCATTGAACTCCCAGCCTGCCTGAGCGAAATTCGCCATCACGCGAGCCCGGAACTGAACAATTCCGGGGCAAACGAAAAATCAAAACAGGAGATGGCTTATGAAACCCCTTCGAAATTTCGTGGTGCTGTTCTCAATCGTTGTAGCCGCGAACGCGGCAAACGCTCAGACGCATTTTCAGGGTACGTTTCAAATAACGAGTGGAACTCGATGGGGCGAAGCAGTCCTACCTGCCGGTCACTATTCGCTTACTCTGCGCTCGGTATCTCCCGCGTGGCCGGCCGGCCTAATCGTGATTCACTCCGAAGACTGGAGAGTATCAGCAATGGCCCCGGTGAAGTTCGTTGAGCACGCTGCGCCGGGCGGCAGCTACATCTCTATTACCGGATCGGGCAACGATCGACAGGTGCGCTCCATGAACCTGCCTCAGCTCGGACGTTCGCTGGTGTTCAAGCCTTTAAGTCGCCGCGAGCGCGAGACACTTTATGCCACTGTGTCACAGACGCTGCCCGTGCAAATGGCGAAGAAGTAGCTGCTCGGTGATCCGAATGTTCAGAAAAAAGGAGAATCCGATGAAAAACGTTCAAGGACAGGCAGTGCCGGTGATGTTGGCAAGACGGGAGGTGAAATAGCCAGCACCACCAAGTGGCGGCCAGGGGGCGGCCAAGCGTTAAATATTGAGCTTGGTCGCCCGCCCTCCGCTGACAAAGGCTGCACACCCGGGCAACGGATGCCAGAATTCTATAGTTGGCGAAAAATCTCGATTACACTCACAACCCCAATTACACTCGCAACCCAGGAATCAGCTCGTCACTGAAGTTGATAAGTAGACCAAAGGAAATCCGGCCGAGAATGGGGCTGAGTGTCTGACAGTTGGCGACTCAGCGGCAGTCAGGCTGTCCCGGTGTTGGCCAGCGCTTCCACCGCTTCCCAGGTCGTGCCAAAGGTCACAAAGAAATCGCTCACCTTGGTAATTTCCATAACCTTGCGCACCCGCGGCTTCATCCCCGTCAACACCAGATACCGTCCCGTCTTCTGATGCGATACATACACTCTCACCAGCGAACCCAGCCCGACCGAATCAATGTAGGGGACATCCGACAAATCCAGAATCATCGTTTCCGCGTTCTCATGGCACACGGCCCGCTCGAATTGCGGAGCAGTTTCTATCGTGATCGGACCGCGCAGCAGCAGAATCCGCTGATCCTCCGCTACTCCTTCAAAGCGCTCGACGGTGAGTTCCTGCAATCCCATGGCTGCCGAATTGTAGGACAACCGGCCCCGCCTGTCACTGCCGCAAATGTAAATTTTTGTGGCTCGCTTTTCCCGCTCGTCTTTCCGGCTCCCCACCGCCGGCACTTTCACTGCGGTTTCTTGTCGTCCCCATGATTCTCGTAGATCGAATACTGCCCGCCCGGATGCTTCAGTTTCACCGTGATTTCCATCTCCGGCTTGCTGATTTCGTAATCTTCCCCAAACGTCTGGAAACGCGGCGCCAGCACCTGCACCCGCAGCGGACCATACGGAATCCCGTCAACATTCGCCTTCCCCTCTGGGTCCGTCTTCAACTCCATCTCTCCCTGCGCCTGCTTGCCCTTGCGTTTCACCGGATGCAGCACTACCTCCGCATTCCGCACCGGTTTGCCGTCGGAGTCGCGCACCACCACAAACCGCAAGCTCGAAGTCGGCCCCTCGTCATCCTGGGCCGCAACTACGCCAGCCATGCCCAACCAAGATACGATCGTAGCCACCATAACCAACGAAAGATTTTTTCTCATATGCAACCTCATTTGACCGCCTGTGTGGTGACGGGGCTTTGCCCGTCCCGGCGGGGCGAAGCCCCGCCACCACACTGATCAACGCTTACTGTGGTTTCGGCTCCGCCGGCGTCTTGTCATCAGGCTTCTTCGCGTCCCCTTGTTTCTCATACAGCGAGTACTGTCCCCCCGGACGCTTCAGCTTCACCGTAATCTCCATCTCCGGCTTGTCGATCTTGTAGTCCTCCCCAAAAGTCTGGAAACCCGGCGCCAGCACCTGTATCCGCAGCGGACCATATGGAATCCCGTCAATGTTCGTCCGGCCATCGTTGTCCGTCTTCAATTCCAATCCGCCACGCGACTGCTTTCCCTTCTTCGTCATCGGATGCAGCACCACGGCCGCGTTCCGCACCGGCTTGCCGTTGTAGTCTTTCAGCACCACAAACCGCAAATCCGACATCGGCCCTTCATCCTCTTGAGCCGGTGCCAACCCGATCATGCCCACCCCGAGCACGACCGCAATCCCGATCAAAACGCGCTTCTTCATAGTCGTTCATTCTAAGACTCATCTCATAAACAAGCTACTGAGCACTGCGATGAGCGACGAAGGGGAAATCAGGAAGGGCACGGCTTCTACAGGCTGCGGAAAAACTCAGGTTTGTATCAGGGTATCGCTTTAGCGATACCGCGAGTTCTTCAAAATCAGACGCCCCTTTAGGGGCGGGACATCGAGCATCGATCTTTCCCGCAACCTGTGAAGCCGGGCCCTCCCCGAGTCTCCCGCCTCATGTAATAACGCGGCCTAAGCTCCCACCAGGTTCTTCAGCGCCGGCCGGTTGTGGATAATCAAGGTCGACCCCTTCAATTCCGCCATTTCGTTTCGCCTGAACTCCGACAGCAGACGGGTGATGGTTTCGCGGCTGGTCCCGATCAGTTGTGAGATTTCTTCATGGGTCATCGCCAGGCGGACGCGCACTTTGCCGTGGCTGGTCTGACCAACGGAGGCGGTATCAAGCAAGAATCGGGCAAATCTCTCGGTCACTGAATGTGACAGTCCAATCGTCCGCACCACGCCATAGGAATCGGAGCAGTCTCGGGCAAGATGCTGGTTGGCGTGAAGCGAGGCGTCAGCATGCTCCCCGAGGAAGCGCAGCATGTCTTCCCGCCCTACGAAGTCGAGTTGGCAGGGTTGCATGGTTTCAACCGTCAACTCGTACCGTTTGCCGGTAACCACGGCATGCAAACCCAGAACCTCGCCGGCTTCGGCGATTCGCACAATTAACGTCTTGCCTTCGCGCGAGGTGGTCGAGAGTTTGGCGCGTCCCTGGCAGAGAATGAAAATTCCACAGGGAGTTTGTCCCTCCACCAGAACCACGGAGTGTTCGGGAAAAACCGCGGCATGTTTTATTTTGTTCAATGCCTCGATCGACTCCGGGCAGAGATCGCAGAAAAAACTGCGGGATCGCAGATGACAATTCAGACAACTTTCAACGCAGTTCAGGCCAGCAACGCCCATAGGCGCTCCTCTACCTTCTCGCAGAAAGGCGTGCGCCGGGTTAGCGAGCAACGAATGACAATTGTAAGCAGTTAGTATTTGAAACTCGTGGCTGGCCAGATCGCCGCTTGCGGAAGGTGACAACCGGGCATTGCACGCCGGTGGCCACGATGGAGCGTTCCATTTCGGGTCTGATACTCAATGCTTGCAGCGTTCGCACGGCCCGCGTTGCCAACACTCCGCCGAAGGGCTGGCAACGTTGCCGTCAGTTGGGCGACACTGGCAGTGGGGAAGATAGCAAACACAATCCCGAGTGCGACATGACGGTGGAAACCCACCCTTGGCAAAGAACGACAGGGATGCGTTACCCGGCAACAGAATCTTCCTACTGCACGGTCAGCGTCACCGGAACCGAGTTCACGGTCGTGCTCTCGGTCGCCGTCACCATGATGTTGCTGTAGGTTCCCGGTATGGTTGCAGGGGTCAGCGTTTCTGTGGCCGATCCAAACTTTGTGGAATCGGCTTGGGAAGTCGCCGTGATGGTTACACTCGCCGGCAGCCCCGAAGCCACGGTGGGAGCGGTGTAGGTCGCCGTCAGCGGATTGGCCGGGTTGGCCGCGATCGTGCCGCTCGATGCCGTCCAGGTCACACCCTGGGTCGAGTTCGCGACCGTTGCGGTAAACTGTGCCGTTTGCGCTGACCAGCCGTCGGCTTTGTCATTCGGGAACAGACTCGGCGGAGTTCCCTGACTTACTGTAACGGCTACGGGTGGCGTGCTGTTGCCTCCCCCCCCACAGGCAAGTAGTAATCCCAACAGCACCAGCGATACGCATAGGCCGGCAACCGTGACGTGTTTGGATATCCTTCGTCCCGCGCAGCCGACCATCACGATGCCCGCGAGTGGCAGGGTCAGCGGCAAGAGCGGGAACGGGGAACGATTCCCGCTCATAAGGCGGAGGTTTGCGGCGGACGCATTGGGGCCGGAGGTCGTAATGATCAGTTGAACGGAAGCCCCTCCGAGACCCGCGTTTATCTGAGTGGGATTGAAGGTGCAAGTTACGGTCGGATCCGGGAGATTGGAGCAAGACAGAATGACAGGGACAGCGAAAGCGGCGACTCCGCCCGTCGGTGTCGCAGTGAAGTTATAGGTGGCGGTTTGCCCGGAGAGGACGGTCGCGGTCGTACCGCCGTTGGCGATCCAATTGAAGGTGGGGGCAGTGATGGTCTGGGTCAAGACCGGCGATGTGCTGGCCTCGTCGGTCGCGTCCCCATGATAGATGGCAGTGATTGAATGATTGCCGACGGAGAGTGTGTAGGTTCCGAAGACTGCAATTGGGGGACCGTTTTGCTGTGCGGTTAGGCCAAAAACGCCTAGATCGGTCGTGCCATCGTAGAAGGTCACCAGACCGGTAGCTGGGTTGGTACCAGTGGTTGTAACAGTCGCAGTGAAGGTGACACCGTAACTCAGAGGTGCCGGATTCGGGTAGGAAGTAAGCATGGTCGTGGTCGCGGAGTTGGCTGTCCAACTCACGAGTAGATTTGTGAAGTCGATCGAGCCAAGACCAGTGACTTCGTCAAATCCTGGAGTCACCAAGTAGCCCGAGAGGCCGCCCGTCAGTCCATTCGGCGAGGGAGTGCTGTTGTTGCACATGCTGGGCGTGGTTACCACACAGTCGCTGACGCCGCTGGTAGTCACAGTTACATCATGAAAAACCTCGTTCGCAGGATTGGCCGTGAGTTGGTAGAGGCGTTGGTTGAGTTCTCCTTGGGGCGCGCCTAATTCTTGATTGAGCAGGGCGGTGATGCCGGCCATGTCGGGCGCGGCACAGGAGGTGCCGAAGAAGTATTCAAAGTAGAACTCGCCGTTGCTCACTACGCAATTGCCTGGGTGTGCGCCGCCTGATGCAGCCAAGCATCCGAAGTAGCCGTCATGGGCCGAGGACGTGAATGCAATGTCGGGGGTGTAACGTCCCTGCGTTCCCGGAACGCCGGTTCCGGTTTGCCAGGAAGGAGTCGGGATATAGGAACTGTAGCCGCCTCCTGAGGAAGCCGCTTGTGTGGCTCCTTTGCTATTCAATGGTTCATTCCAGCCGCCTTCAGGAATGTAACTCAACGCCGATCCGAGCCAGCCGCCATTTGTCTGGCTCCAGTATTGGTTCGGATCGGCTGTATCGGCAAACTCGGTTCCTCCTACACAGGTGGAGTAACTCGAAGCGCAAATGTAATTGGGGCTCGCGATCTGGCTTGCTGGTGGAGTCTGAAAGTAGGTGTCGCAGCCGGCGGCGCCTGCGTCTCCGGAAGCCACAAACGTCGAGATGCCTTCGGCCGCTCCCTGGCTGAACAAGGTGTCCCAGAACTGCACATCTGACAGGGTCCGGTCCGCTTCACAGGCCCCGAAACTGATGTTCATAATCTGGGCGAATACGGGGTTGGTATCAACGACGTACTGGGCGGCTATACCGATCCCGCTGGTTCCATTGTCGTCCGCGCTGACGACCAGATCAATGGTTGCGCCGGGCGCGACGCTAGTGGAGCGCATCACATCGATTGTGGCCTCGACCTGGTCGTCCGTCGCTGTGCCGCCGGTCCCTGCGGGCGCTCCCGGATCCACTCCGTTCGGTGGAACGATGACGGTCGGGTCTTTCGTCGCAAGCCCAGTTAAACTCTCAAAGTTCTCGATATCGGGGTCATAGACCCTTGCGCGGCCGATGATGGCGATGGTCTGCGCGAAGCCAGTATAGGGGCTGTTTAGATCGTAGATGACGCCGAAATCTTGGGGGGTTACGAAGTAGTCGCAACTCCCGCCATTGCAAATTGAAAGCGCGGGCAAGTCCGAGCCTGAGCCCGTCACAGGCACCTCCGCCTGCTCCGCGCCGTGGTAGGGGTGGTCATTGACGGTATTCAGGCCGCTGACGGACTGAATGACGCCCGCCAACGCTGCCGGAATCTGCGGATCGTCCGCGGTTGCCATGCGCTGCTCGCCATGGACGACGAAGTAGCGCATCTCGGTGCCAAAAGCCGCGCCGACCAGCGCAGCAGTGCCGCTAAAGTCAATCATCATGCGGCTATTGGAGACCGAGTTCACGCGCAATCCCTGGCTCCGGAGCCATGCCGAAATCGCGTCGATATCGTGCTGCGACACGCCGAATCTCTTTCCGACTTGCACCGGCGTGAGGAACTGATGATAGTTGCGAGACGACGGGTCCTGCAGTTGCTCCAGAAATCGCTCGAAGGCCTTCTGCTGCTGTGGCGAACGCCTCAGAACCAGGGTCAAATGCTCAAGCATCGTATCGCCCGGGACCACGCCCTGAACGTTTTGCGGCAGCGCCCACGGCGCTTGCTGACCCCGTAACACGACGCGGACTGCGGCATCGACGGGAGCATTCACCAAATCGCCCGTCTGCGCTAGAGATGACATCGAGAAGATGAAAAGTACGGCGGGAATTGCCAGCTTCCAGGAAATTGTTGCGCTGAGAGAAACCCGCCCGCTCGCTCCGCCGTTGGCCGTCATAAATGACCCTCTCCCGGTTTGTAAACTACGAAAGCTCGCAGCCTTGTAGTACCTCGTTCGTGGCGGAGTATACACCCGGGAAACTCGTGTCTTCAGTGCGCCTAATGGGCCAATCCGGGTTAGGACCGAGCATCGAATCCCACCTTGGGGAGATAGCGTCAAGGATCGATTAAGCATCTATTATATTGATTATAAATAACTTACATCGTGTAATTCTGTCCGTTTGACAACCACCAACCCCCTCTCCTATAATTAGCACTCGTGAGCCTTGAGTGCTAACAGCCCCGGTTCGGGGCATCCTGAATTCGATTCCACCTACTTAACAACTCTCGAAAGGAGTACGCAACTATGGCAACCAAATTTACCCCGCTGCATGACCGCATTCTGGTCCGTCGGGTAGAAGAAGCCGACACCACCCGCGGCGGCATCATTATTCCCGACTCCGCGAAAGACAAGCCGCAAGAGGGAGAAGTCATCTCCGCCGGCAGAGGCAAGATCAGCGAAGAAGGCAAGGTTCGTCCGCTCGATGTGAAGGCAGGCGACCGCATTCTGTTCGGCAAGTATTCCGGCACCGAGATCAAGATTGACGGTGAAGATTTCATCATCATGCGCGAAGAAGAAGTGCTGGGTGTGCTCTCGGGCGCGACCTCAGGCGCAAGCAAGAAAGAGACCGCTGGAGCGCGCAAGTAGCTCTCAGTCGTCAGTTATCAGTTATCAGTCAAACCCTGACACCTGAGACCTGAGTTTCAATTCGCAGGCATCGCCTGCATCAAAAATTAATTTTAGGAGCAAACAGATATGGCAAAGCAAATTGTTCACGGAGAAGAGTCGCGACAGGCCATTCTCCGCGGCGTCAACC